>Ga0157363_1000295_pt1 | contig 37952 bp, 25 predicted proteins | sample AttsexASBM1_FD_111477 | JGI IMG/M metagenome (GOLD analysis project Ga0157363, IMG submission 111477) | Fungus gardens microbial communities from leaf cutter ant in Ribeirão Preto, State of São Paulo, Brazil - Atta sexdens ASBM1 | ecosystem: Host-associated > Fungi > Mycelium > Unclassified ... | reverse complement strand
GTTTAGAAAAGTCTTAAAAATTTGAATATTATTCATATGTAAAGTAACATAATACATTTTGTAATCAGTCTTTAGTTCGAGTTATAAAGCCGAATTATAAGTTCTTCTTTTTGGCTGAACTTTTACACCAGTTCATTTTTCTTCCTTTTCTCTTTAAAAGGAAAAAAATAAGAAGAAAGAAAAAGAACAGGCCTATAGTGTATTTATAGTCATTTCTAATAAGTTGACAAGCTTTTGATGTTATTCAAAAATGTGATGTTATACATTCTTTTTTGTCAATCCTTTGTTCCGGCATACAATGAGAAGAATATGAGTCTATTCAGGTCTATTGAGACGCACGATCGAATCGTACAGTTGTCTTAGCGTTTACGAAGTGGGAGCATGAGAAGATGAGAGATGTGGCGGGGAGAGACATACATACTCGAATAAAAACCGAATGCCGTCTGTAGACACGACAGTCGGTTTTACTCCGTTATTAGTTACTCGAAGGATTTACTATTCGTTCTAGAAAGAAACATCAACGTGTATAAATCTGCGATCGACAGCAACTGTTCGATAGACCATCGCCTGAGCAGATCGATCACAAGCATTCGAGTTTACTATTAAGGTAAAACGAAATTCTAAAAACAAAATTCTGCTCTATTCTTAAATATTTCTGATTTTCATAAAATGTAAACAATTGGTTCAAACAATTTGCGTTCGAATGTTTTAAAGTGGGAATTTTTGAAATGACATTCAAATTAAACTTGTTTTAATTGTATAAAATTTTATCAATTTATATGAAATAATTATGTATTTTTCATTATATATTTCCACGAATCTTCTGCGAATAGGAAATAATATTTTCTCGATACTTCAGCCGGAGCGCAAATCCTCCTCTTTCATGTCGATAAAACCTCAATTAAGTGAAGAAAGATAGGGACGTGTCGGGATCATAAATTCTGAATAATACGTGTAAATCATAAACAAGGAATTCTGAATCATTTTGAGATTTTAGAATCTTAATTGTGATTTCAAATTTTCTCGAGCTTCGTCAATAAGTCCTTTGCGAAGAATTTGAAGATCAAAGAAGGGCATTGTGTCCGATCTTAAGTATGATGATTTTACTAATTGGAATCTCAAGATACTATCTGAAATCAAATTTGAAAGAATCTTAAGTAATAAGCTTTAAAAGAATAAATAGTTAATAATATCCATTACTATATGTGTTGTAACATGTGCTCACAATATCAGAACTCGGATACAAACAATTTAAATAAAGGTAGGTGATCAGATGCAATGCACGTGACGTAGGACATCCGATGGAAAAGTAGTACAAAAGTAGTACACTATTATTTTTTCACGAAGACCGACGAATACTAAAAAAAATAAAGGAAACGAAAAATAAAATAGAAATAGACATCGTTTAATTTGAGACCTGTATTATTTTATATTCCTTTTAAATTTCTTTTAAATTCATTTAAACAGTTTATTAAATTCATTAGACGAACAAAACAACTTTATGTAAAAAATTTCTAAACTTAAAATGAGATAGATAAAAAAAAAGCGAAGATGCTGAGTGCAAAATGTACAAGCAATGCGAATAAACTTAATGTCTAATTAGCATCTTATTTAAATCATATGGCGATTTTGTACTGGATACTTATTGTTTAATGGTCTTAATGTCTTATTATATATTTATCCTGTACTATGTATTAATATATTTAATGTGTAACATTTATCACAGTGATTTAATAACTTTCAAAATAACTTCTCATTCGCTCCCAAGTTCCAAAAATACAAAAGAATACACATTGAAAATCCATTCGGACATCCCCGGACGCCTGATATGAATAAAGAGTACACGTTCGGAAAAAAAGAGTATGATCACTCTAAATAAAGATAAACAATTATTGAAGAAAAATCGTTTTTCTTGTTCCATATAATTTTTAAATTCACATTAAATTTTTGCTGTCAACTTAAACATCTCATAAATATAACACGAGAAAAATTGACAAAATAATTCATAATTTATACCAAAAATTTTATTAATTGCAAGATCTTCTTTAAATTAACTTCTTTAACTCTACTGTGAAGTCTTAATGATAACAATATTGATGATGACAATATTGATACCATTATATTATCGTTGAATAGCAATTATATAGCAAAAAAATTACATAATATAATAATATAATGACACATCATTAGTTGTAGAAATATTAATCTTTCGGAAATATCATTTGCAAAGAATTTCTAAGAATTCTATTTCTAAGAATTCCAAAGTAATGATTAAATTAATTTATATAACAATTGAAATCAGAGCAGTATAATATTAATGTATTATTTTATACAATACATATGAATCTATTCATTCAAAAGATATTAATTTTTGCTTTGAAAATTAACACTTTTACAAAAATATTCTTACAAATTAAGTACAATAATATATCCGATAATAAGCTATTTAAGTTTAATTAATGGCTTAATCTTAAATTGCTAAAATTGACTTTAAAAATTAGATGAAATTTAGACGAGTGATAATATCGAAAAAAAATTCGTCACGGCCTACGTATCAAACATCGAGGTCATGACATCAGAGAACTTATGATTCACATTATTATTGATACTCGCTATTTGATCCGCGAATCAATCAATTAATTTAATCAGTCGACACACAGGAAAATTGGTCTTCTCTGACCTTCATTCTTCGCACGTGCACTCGACACGATAAATCGTCTCTCTGACGTTTTCGCGCAATCGTAGACATTCAGCACGTGCGCGTCCCCCTCTCTCGCACTCATCCCGCTCGTCCGCCACCTCTTGGCGACTCTAGCGCGAGCTCGTCTCTGTCCCGACCCGATATCGTCCGCGATACCGGTTTAACGCATGCCACTGTGGAAGCATTACAGAGCGTGGCGTCGAGTCCATGAAAGTAGGCGGCGTATCAGACGAAATCGAAATCGTCAAAGATGTTGCGATTACACCACATGATCACCGTTATGCTACCATGTTTAGTCCGGACTGTTTTCGCGGACAATTGCTCCATTTCATCGTATCAATGTGGCACACACTTCACGTGCCCAAGCATCTTTGAACGTAACAATATTTGTCCGTTCAGCAGAATGCCGGAACAACGGGAGGAAATCAAAGGCAAGCTTGCCACTTTCGGTATGGGCTGCTTCTGGGCAGGGGATTCTCTCTTTGGAGTACTGCCTGGTGTCATCAGAACTTGTGTCGGTTACGCTGGTGGAATCAAGGAGTCTCCTGCATACAAGAACATGTTAATATCCTATTGCTATCATCCAGTCATCATAATAATGTAATTTTAAAGGTTCACAAAATCATTTCTAACATTCTTTACTTCTACTTTGTAGGGGAGACCATACTGAGGTCATCAATATCGAATATGATCCAGAACTAGTATCTTACACACATCTACTAAGCTTGTTTTGGAACAATCATGAATATAGTCTAACAAAGAAGATTAAAAGACAGGTATGTTGCTAATAAACTTTAATTATGTTTGACTGTATACAGTAAAAAAAATAGAATGATTTAAGAGTTATAAATACATAATCTTAAATTTTGAAGTGTCAAGATAGTGCATCCTTTACAGGATCCTTTACAGGATCCTTTACAAGTCTTGATTTGGCACAAACTAAATTTATCTATAATTCTTAAATCACTCTATTTTAGTATGGTAAATAATTAAAACATCATTTGCATACAAACTAAATGCTAAATATTAACTTAATTTGCAGTACATGTCACTGATTTTATATCACGATGAAGAACAAAAATTACAAGCTGAAAAATCTCGCGAGCAGGAACAGCGGAAGCGTGGAGAAGTCTTTGTCACAGAAATTCAGAAGTTTTCAAAGTTTTATCCAGCCGAAGAGTAAGTAATTTTATTTGTGCCCATATATATTGTTGCTTTTATTCAATAATTTAATTCTTTTGTACTCTCACTCAACATTACTTGCTCTCTAAATTTTTTGGAGTAGAATCTCTAAAGAGTGAAAAAATTGAGTCAGTCTTGAAAAAAAATAGCTCAATTTTCAATCTTTAATAGTAAGATTTCATTCTTCAGAATGAGATTCATTCTAAACGTTTTAGAGAGTGAAGTATTCTGCCAACATTTATATCAACTAATCTAGACTGCTGATAAAATGCATGTTTATATAATTGTTATATGATATGATATAATTACATAATAATATGACAATAATGTTATAATAGTGATATTAAGTTATAAAATAGATAATTTGCTAACAATAAATTCAAAATAATTATAATTTTACAATTTTAAATATATTTCTGATATAGTAAATATTTAAAAAATATTTTTATTGGATTTCATTAGATAGACACAATAAATTTAGTTGCATATTTTAATAGACAAATAGTATATAATAAAATATGTAAATAATATAGAAAAAATAAGAATAATAAAAGTGAGACATATCCAATTTAATTAAAACTTACGTATCTTTCTAGTTACCATCAGAAATATCGACTGCAGAATCATCCATGGCTGATTGAAACATTGAGCTTCAACATACGAGAAATTTTGTGTGAGTCTCCACTAGCAGCCAAGTTGAACGGCTACATCGCAGGAGCTGGTACTCTGGAACAATTTGAAAGAGAGTTACCGAATTTAGGATTAAATGAGAAGTCGGTACAATATTTAACGAAATATATTATTGAGAATCAAGGCAGTGGCTTGTACTGCTAGCAAATTTAGTACAATGGGAAAAATGCAAATAATATTTTTTACACTAACAAATATAGGTTGGACATTCTCAAATTCTTCGTAAGAAGAACATATACAGCTCGATATACATACTATATATGTACATACTTTTTAGTTGTTCATAAATATTTAATATTATGATTGTATTTAATGTCCGCCTACAGGCTCGATTTTAATTTTAATAGCATAATTACTGGGTGGGACTCACTTTTCTTAACAATTAAATGTCGAATCATTGATAATTTCCGAATTATATAAATTTTATAATATCAAATAGACAAAATAATTCTTTAATTAATGTTTTCCCAAAGAGATATCGTGTTTTTATTAGCCAAGAAGAACAACAATACATATAGTAGCTTTAAAAATATATGATTTATCAAAAATATATTGAAAATTAAACTATCTAGTTAAAGTTAAATTATAGGTAGATTGAAATATACTTTCATTTATTCTGAAAGAACGCGCTCAAAGGCAATTAACGGCTGTGCGTTATTAAAAAATTCAAAGTTTTATAATAAAAATATATAATGTTATAACAGATGAATGAACCTCAATTTATCTCTTCTTTTCACGGAAAAGAGTTTCAAGCTATGTTCCAAAATTTACTGCCAGTATTAAAAAAAATCTATGATCCACGTAATATAAACTTTAGATTTTCAGTACTGGTAATAAATTTTGGAACACAATTCATATCAGAGACAACGTTACCAACACATGTTGAGCACTTGTGCCTTTCTCGTGAATTTCAAATTCTAATAGATCTTATATGAAAAAAAAATAATAATAAGACTATAAAGACTCTTTCACCAACTTGGATTAATTAAATTAATCGATGATCAACTAGCAGAAATGCTAATAGCAGTTTAATGTTTCAAAACATCTCTCTCCTCTTTTTTTTCAGACAACTGTGTTTAGTTCTCACATTGGCAATCATGATGATTAAATCAACTATCGATTAATATTAATGAAAGAGGTCCTAAAATAAAATTTCTATACTAATGTCACTGTAAAATATACATTAAAAATATATATATTTTATATATGTATTTTATATATGTATACAATTATATATATATATATATATAATAAAAATATTTTTTTGTAAATAAAATCTGTTTTTCCTGTCTATACTTAAATACGTCTATACGCCTTTTACAATTCGAATTTCTATTTTTTTAGCATCTTCATATATTCTTAACATTTTTCCAATTTAAATTAAAAAATGTGTAATCACAAGAAAAAAGTAAATTTGCTCTTAACGAGTTAAAAAAAGAAATGTGATTTAATTCAATTAATAATACAAGCGATCTATAAAAAGTCAAAGATATCTACAAACTTTTAATTATTATTATTTAATAATAATATATATTTAATTAACTTTTTATTATTTCATATAAATTTAGCCGATTTAATTAATTTTTTCAAAATTCCTATTATTTTATATGTTGTATGAATTTTTGAAATGTAATTATAAGACTCGACAGTCATTAAAATAATTTTAATTACATATATTTTTGCATTATATGATCAACAGAAATAAATTAAACAAAGTTTTTGTATGATCGTTTAAGAAGTTATAAATTTTTTATGATATAAAAAAGTTATAAATTATAATTTAAAAAATTCAATAATTATTTAGATAATTTAAATTAAATATTTTAAAACTGTATAATTATCCAATGTATCGGCTAAGTTCATTCATTCGAATTAATCATTTGTCAATTCTGCATACTGCAACCTGCAGCGCCTCACTAGCGTTTGTTTAATAGCCTGGCACGATGATCTGCGCATCGTTCGATCTGCGACTGAAAGACTGACTTAACCCAGTCGGACCGAGACACGGCTAGTGTGGTATTTTCTGTATTCTGAAAAATGGCATGGTTGTGCGCTCGTACCGTGCTCCAAACATGTCGACGGCGGATCTCTATTGGGAGCCTCGCATGCTCCCAAAAGAAAGAATGTAAATATCGCTTCCAATCGAATCCGTCCCACACAGATTTTTCACGTTTTCACATTATCTACATTACGTAATATTTTTCACCCATCGATTTTGACTTTCCACGTATTGCGCGTATGAAGAGAAAGAAAGAGAGAGAGAGAAAAGAAAATTCGGTCGATTTATACATATATCTGTTTTTTTCTTTTGACAGTTGCTGATCCGCTTGATCATGCCACAGGTTTGGAGAAGAGAGAAATGCTCGCCTATTTAGCCGGTATCGATGTAAGTTGTGACATTTTCAGTTTGACTAACACGCCTGTGTGGACATTTTCCTATGGCTTTGCTATGCTAGTGATATAATAATTATATTAACGACATATAATTATATAATGATATAATTATTATTATTAGCGATATATAATAATTATGTCACAACATTAATGAAATGTTGTATGTGAAATTTGGAAAAATGAAGCTCTTGATAAGGCTTTTCAAATATCAAAAATAAGAAATTATTATAATGAGAACAAGTTCTTTCATAATCATTTTTTAGACTTGTGTATATTTTATCTTATTTTTTAGACATTACTGTGATGAATATCAATATCTTGTTAAAAACATATATGTTAACTTGTATGTTTTTAGGATCCATTTAATCTGGCTATAAAGCGGCGAGCAGTCAGCACAAAAGAAGATCCTAATATAGTATATAGTGCATTTGAAAGTCGCATAATGGGCTGCATCTGTGATGAGGATTCATTACATATAAACTGGATGTGGTTGCATCAAGGTCCTCCACGTCGTTGTGAATGCGGCCACTGGTTCAAATTGGTCGAGAAGGCACCTGTATAATATACTTAAGGATGTGCAAGATAGTGGATTGCTTTCAACATAGAATTAATGTTACATTAGACAGTAATCATGTCTATTTCATTTACTACCATGTCCTGTCTCCATCCTATTAAAAATATTAAATGGCTCACTTATTGTATGGAAATTACAGAAATAAATATATTGTAAATATTATGTACATTATCCTGCATTTTGTTCTTATTAATATCATTTGAACTTATTGAAATTCGAAGCATGTAGATTATATTGTAATCTTTACAAGATTGATAATCAAAATAGTTTCTTAAATGATCCATATAATTGGAATATAAATGTAATTTTGGAAGGTTATATATTATGAAAATAGATTTTTAATTTCAATATTATTATATTTACAAATCATCACTTTCTTCTAGCTCGTTCAAGTTTGAACCTACTCACAATTCTTTTTTCATCTTTCTCTGTCGAAACATTTACAGGTGAAGTTTTACGTTCTTGGACTTTTTCTTTGATCATCTACAAAATATGTTTATTAGTATATACAATATCTACGTGATAATATAGCATGATTAAATTATTTGTACCTACAGAATTATATTCATAATTAACATATTCATCTTCATCTTCTGTATCTATATTATTGCTCTCGTTTAAAGAAGGAACAACTTCATTGAAAATCATATCATTTGGAGATCTTTTCAAAATCGATTTAGGAGTATTAAACATTTTATAAATATCTACTGGACTTTGTATTTCCATATTATTTGATTCAAGTATATCTGGAGTATGGGATGAATGTGAAAATTCAATCTTAATGGCATCATTTTCATCTTCAGAACTTTCATTAAATGTATCATTTTGCTTCACAGCAAAACAGACTTCTTGAGATATTGATATTTCATTTGTATTGCTTTCGTCTTCTATGACACATGGCTCAGCAAATGATATTCTCCTTTTTTCCTTTGTATTTGTGTCTTTAGACACTTTCTTATGTTCAAGTAAACAATTCTCCTCCCTTAATTTCTCTTGGAAAAAATTTGTAGAATGAGACTGTTCATTCTTTGTAACACTTGTATCAATGATTTTATCTTGAACTGTATCAGAATTGCTATTCAGCGTGTCACTTGTAGCTCTACCCATTTGGATATCTTTCAGTTTTTTTAATTCTTCTTGAATTTTCTCTATTGTAATTTGATCAGAATCAGATTCATCCTCTTCTGATTCATCATAAACTTCGCCATCTTTCAAGTCATCACCATAATATGCTTTTCGTTCGATTTCCAATCTGCAATTGTAAAACAGTAAGCAATAGATTACGATTCTCATAAAAAATAAGTTTTAATTGTAAAACTGAGTAACCTGTAAATTTCATCTTCTAATTCTTCTTCCACCTCCAATTCATCGAGTCTCTTGAAAAGATCTTCTTCAGTACGAATGTTAGTCTTTTCTTTTTCCTTCAACTTGACTAGTTTCTGACGATACTCTTTCTCACGTTGTCTATGTTGCACTGCAAAAGAACATTTTAATTTCAATGTATAGCATAATGTAAATAAAAATGTAAGACAAATTTTCTGTATACTTTTCCACTCATCAAGCTTATCCTCGGTCCAATGTTCAACTATATCTTTTCTGTCCCTCCCAAAAACATCATGTTCCAATGGAATATATTGTCTCATTTCATACAAGTTTCTTTCAGTTTCTAAACTCTTCAGCATTTCATCCGCCCCTGATAACATAAAAACATATAACAGTCGTAATATCTAATAAAATGTTTTTCTTCAAGGATATATATAATATTTATACATGCTATTCTTCTATTGCATAATGCAATCGCTTGTGATGCACTATACTTGACAAAATAGCCCTCTCCCAAATAAACCAAGATTTCATTAGTATGAGTTAATTTTCCTTTCATAAATGCCAGCTTGCCGATGGGCACCATACAATTCTCAGAAAGCGATAATGGGTATGCTTCAAGTCCCTCTATTACTTTTTTGTGTCCCTTTTTATAATCTGTTATTGCTTTGGTTCGTTTTTCATTTTGTTCAAGTTTCTGTAATGTAAGTCGGTTTACAATTGTTTTAATATAACAAATGTAATATGAATAAGGAAATCAGCATAAAGCATAAAATTTCATTGAGAAGTAATAAAATAAATTTATACCTGTACGAGCACATTGTTAAGTATCTGTTGATAACTTTGTATTGCTTGAGGGCCTATTGTTGCATTGTTAGTTATACTATTATCCATACTTTATCTATATGTATATCTCGTTAAAAAAATTAAATACAGAATAGAATCTATTCATATAAATCTGTATGTAGGAACAACTTGTTTCTCGTTACTACACTCAAATCGTTACCGGCTTTATATTTTTGTTAACCTAACCTATTCTCAGGGTGCTCAACTGTGATTGGTCTATCCCGTTACAACTTTAACTTTCAGAATGTTATGACCAATAAACGAATCTAGCAAAATTGAAAAAAAAATTTTAAATGAATGTTCGATATTAGAATATTTTTTAAATTTGTTCTTTTACAAAAATAATAATTTTCTTATTTTATATATTTATTATATTAATGTTAGAAATAAATTAATATAATAAAAGGCTATGAATCACTCTAGATTAAATGAGAAAAATTTTTTAATAAACAATCAAATTATATACAACCTCAAACAGACATTTCGATCCTTATCGCGTCATTCTCAATGTTAAAATTTAAAATGTTACTGGTAATCTCGCAAGAACGCTCGCAATTAATCAATTAAACGCATGTTCGAACAGAAAAAGATAATAATGATTCCTTGTGAATTCCAGAAAGTAGTCTCTATATTAATATTAAGTATATTAAAAAGAAATCCATTATTTTTGCATGAAATTGAATGGAAAAATAATGGATTTCTTTTTACTACACCTAATATTATATTTAGCAAATGAAATGGGATATGAAATGGCGATCCTAGGCCTTTCATAAGACATTTTTATAGATAACACAAACCTATGAATGGATTAAGATTAATCGCAAGTTTTTCATAAAAATAGCTTTCTATTCTACAAATAAAATTCTCCTTAAATAACTCTTAATCAATAACACATTTTTTACATACTTCGATATTTGATATACTGGAGTTAGACATATATTTATTATGATTATTGTACATTACATAATAATACAAAGTTATTAAGTCTTATTACATTATTATATATATATAACAATATTTTAATATAGAAAATACATATCAAAATTTATCAATTAATTGCAAGATATGTTGTTGCTCTGCTTCTTTCCATTCTGTGTCACCAGCATCTCCTAAATTACCGGCGTACTCTAGTTTTGAAATAAAAAATATGTGAATGAATACATTATTGATATAAATTTGTGATTAAATATGCCGTTAGATTTATGTCATTTACCTCTCATGATGTGTCGAATTGTTTTAAGAGATGCTCTTCTTTGTGCCAAGATTCTTGTCACTCGTTGTTTGACTGCAGGTGGACAACCAGTGCAAGCTTCCAAAAGTACATAATCTACTAATTGTAATATAAATAACCCACCATCTAATCTTCTCAAATAAGACTCTTCTTCGTCTTCATCCTCCTTGTGATAAAAATAAAAAATTGAGAACATAAATTTTTTAAACTTTTCGCTTTTAGATATCTCTGTTAAATGTTTCTGATTGTGTATGTACCTTTCCATTCTTTTCCACTTCTTCTACTTTTTCAAGATATTTAAAGTGTAATTCCATTAATCTATCAACTTTCTCATAATCATTCTCCGTAAACTTACTAAGTAATCTTTGACGCTGTTGTCCTTTACAATTCTTCAACATGCTTGCTATGATTGAAATAACATGTTCTGCAAAAATACTGTTTATTATTTTACTATAAATAATTAAATTGATTAATTTAATATATTAATATATATCGAGACTATACATTCTTTAATACCTTCATGTTCTTCTGCAGTAAGCATTTTTTTTCTATTTTTTGTTGGAGTTTTCATAAACAGAGGAAATATAGTTCGCAATCCAAGAATATCTACAAATTTGCTGCAGTTATCTCTTCCATCTGGGCCATTCATAGCGTGATCTAAAACCTACAACATTTCAATTTTATATAATAAATCCAACAAAAAGTGTTGCAAATAAACTTACTTTGAGAGATCCATTTCGTGACATTTTTTTTTCTCGCAACATTAAGTTCATAAGTTGAAGACCTTCACCTCGCAGAAATCTATCACGATTTACTGTAGCCATTAGACTTGAACACAAAACATTAAATAAATTTTCCATCATTTCTTGTTCCTCTGCAGTTTGTGGATCATGCCTCTTATAATACTGTAAATAATCAATTTTAAAATAATTCAATTTGATAACATTATGTGCAGTGCACAGATTATAAAAAAATACATACAGCTAATTGTTGTAACAAAACGTCAATTCCATCCAAATCACCTAAAAGAAGTCTATTTTCTGGCGTGTGCTGCAAAAGTATAGATAGAAGTTCACTGGCATAAAGTTTGTTCGCGTCGAAAGGTGTTTTTGTTTTAATTCGGCGCAATAACCATTGCATTAGACCCTGTTTTCCTGCATCTGCACATAGGTCTGGTCTAAATTCCAGCAGATTTTCAAAAATAGCTAGAAAAAAAAATCATTGTTGAATTAATTCAATAGAAATAGTTTTGCAGAAACAAAAAACAAACAATATGCATTTATTAAATACTTACCAAGTGTGTTATAGACACCGTCACTCTCTTCTTTTACTATTTCATCGAGTCTCTCAAGATTTTGTACTAGAAGAGCACAAACTTGTTGTTCCAACAAAGCATCAATAAGTGTATCTGCACCTTCTTGACTTTCATGTAATATGTCTACATCAGTCAATTCCTGCAGAAGATCTACCACGCCAACTGCTATGTCAGTATTTTCATGAGACAACAATTCTAATAGAGAAGGTACAGCGCCCAGTTCTACCATTAACTGATACAGATCTGGATTGGTCGCTATGATATGAAGCTCTTGTAGAGTTTCATGCAGTTCTACCTCAGATTCCATAAATCTGCAAAAGTCCAAAGAGAATAGAATTATATTTGAGATTTTCTCTTGACAAATATTTATATAGCTTCCATGTGTTTGCATACTTTTCTGGTTGATCTGGGAATTTAACTCTCATTTCTTGATTTCTCAGAGCTCTCTTCTCAAACAAAAGAATCATACGTTTAAGCGTCGCTTCGTCCAGAGCTTCGACTTCAGGAGCCTCAGTTTCTACATATTTTAATATATCTTGCTTTTCCTTTTCCGTTAATTGTGGTTCAACTACATCATTAGTCGACGAAGGTAAAGCAGCTCTGATAGGTGTAGCAGGTTCATCGTTCCTAGACGGTACTACATCGAGTTCCTTGGGTTGTCGTTGACGTGCATGATATGGTGTTTTTATCACTCTCCTTGGCCTTTTTGCATTCTCCCATTCATCCTCGTCATCTTCCTCCCCTGCTGTCGGTCGTTTCGGTGTGTTTGGAGGCTATATATATTATCACTATTTAATTATCATACGTTATTTATAGCAAACGAAAAAGTAAATCACAAAATTAATAAAGAAAATTTTTATAAGCCGAAACTTGATTATAAGCGAGAGGTTAAATTAAATAATATATATATTAGAGTTAAATATAAATTATACAAATCACTAATTCGATTACATACCTTATAAGATAACAATTCTCCGATATCCATTTGTCAAAAATAGATCACTTAGTTTAAAAATTATGCTCAAAAAATGTAAAAAATTTGAATTGAATAATTTATATTGTCACTTTGATATTCACACTCATTCAACAATATTTGAGTTCTCTCAATTGTCAATTCTCTTGCAATTTCACTCTCTGCAGTTATTTCTTGTTTTGTGGAAAAAAGTCATAATTTATCCTAACCTGACCTAATCGACCAACCTAACCTATTATTAACCAACCTAACTGTTTAAGAAAATCGTGATAAATTCATATGAAAAAAATTTTCGTATAAAAATCTATTATTGCAATTACATGAATTGTAGTTATACAAATAATTTATATACATACAACGCAAGGTATTTAACGCTATATTTAATATGATTGCGTTATCTCGATTAGCACGAACTTTCTCTCGTTTATCGCAAATGACATTACGCTCGTCGAGCAGTTTAGAAAAGAAAACGAATCTATATCGTCAATTGTATGCAAAAATATTAGCATGTGGGCCTATAACGCTCGCAGAGTACATGAAAGAGATCTTGATTCATCCCACTGCAGGTTATTATACAACTAGAGATGTTTTCGGACAAAGAGGCGATTTCATAACTTCTCCAGAAATCAGTCAACTTTTTGGAGAAGTATGTAACTCTTCGAACTGAAAAAGATCTGTATTTATTTATTATGTCGATGATCTTATAAGAAATTATGAAGTTAGCATTGCAATGATGTCTTTGAAATAATTCTCTTTTCTTTTATTATTTATTTCAAAATCATCAAGAAATTATTGTCTACAAATAGTTTATACATTAATCATTATTGATAGATTATAGCAATTTGGATAATCAATGAATGGAGAAAGATTAGCAGAGATTCTATCCAACTTGTGGAATTAGGTCCAGGAAGAGGTACCTTGATCAATGATATCCTACGGGTATATTTTCAATATGACATTACAAATCTAACACACAACTGTAAAAATTATGAGTTGTCTCTCATTTTAGGTGTTCAAGAAATTGAATTTTTCAAATAAGATATCAGTTCATCTAATAGAAATCAGTCCTGTTTTGTCTGCAATTCAAGCAGAAAAATTGTGTACAAAAAGTAAAAGTATTGAGCCAAGAGTCAATGAAGATCAAAAGAATTCTATTACGCATTATAGAGAGGGTGTTACGAGAGACAATGTAAAGATATATTGGTATTATTCTATCAATGATGTTCCTAGAAAGTTCAGTGTATTTATTGCACAAGAGTTCTTTGATGCTCTGCCAATACATAAATTTCAGGTATGGAAATATTAGAACGTTGATACTAATGTATTATATTATACATATTGTACAATAAGCCATTATAGTAATAAATCAGGAATCAGAAATTCCAATCACAGTAGAATATGAGAAAAATAATTGATTATGATTAGCTAATTTCTATCTTCTGATTTCTGATTCATTACTAATGACTTATTGTAAAATGTGCATTAAATATATAAAGGATAATTTTTACAAAAGTCATATCGCTTGATTTTAGAAAACTGATAAAGGTTGGAGAGAAATCTTAATAGATATAGTGCAAGATTCAAAAGAAGAAAGATTTCGATATGTACTTTCGCAAATGCCAACAGCTGCTTGTAAAGTATACCTATCTGTGAGCATTTATTCGTGTCGTTTTATGTAGCATTTAAGTTTTAGATAATAGAGTAATAAAAGAGATATCTTTTAGCCGCATGAGAAAAGAGACCATGTAGAAATAAGTCCTCAGTGCTCTGTGATAATAGATTATATGTCCCAATTTTTGTGGGAATATGGAGGATTTGCACTAGTGATTGATTATGGTCACGAGAGGGAAAAGACCGATACATTTCGCGCATTCTGCGAGCATAAATTACACGATCCCTTGTTAAATCCTGGAACTGCAGATCTGACTGCGGATGTTGATTTTTTATTATTAAAAGAGATTGCACAGAAAGACGATAGATTAATCACGTTTGGTCCAGTTACGCAAAGAAAATTCCTGAAAAGTCTTGGCATCGATTTACGGTTAAAAATGATTTTACAGAATGCTTCTAACAATCAAAAGAAACACATTGAGTCAGGATATCATATGATAACCGATGAAGATAAAATGGGAAATTGTTTTAAGGTGTTATCCCTCTTTCCTTTTGTTTTAAAAAATCATTTGAATAAATGGTCTGTAACAGGATTCGAAGATAATAATAAAATAAAATCTTGAATTTTTATTTTCAAATATGAAAGAAAAAAGAGAATTGTATGTATATTACTATTAATTATATTTTTATACATTAATTATATAATGACATATATGTATATATAATAAGCATATAGGTAATTAATATTGTACAGACAATAAAAATAAGTTTATATAATAAAAGCTCTTTAAATTTATTTTTAATTATTAAATAAGTCTAACTTTTCCAAACAGAATTATAAATGTTTTTATTATAAAGAGTTATATGAGATAAAGAATTATTTTTTCCACAAATTTTAATTCGTTATTCTTTTATTTTAAATCTTTAAAATATCTTTAATAAATAAAGTATCTTTTATTTTAAATCTTTACTCTTTAAAACTGTCTTTCCAATTTTCACTGCTTGCTATTAATAATTCAGCAGTTTTAATATATATGTAACAATCATATTTTTTACGGTGATCATAACGTATGCTGCGAGTCAATTATACATTGATACTGGGATAGTCGGCCTCTATGAATGTCAGAAAGATGTGAAAGGGCGCAAACGATTCATACACGTGAGCTTAGTAGCACGTGAACGGTTAGTGAAAGGAACATGTGCAAGACGTTAAGAATTAAATAAATAAGTAAACAGTTACCGGTTCGATATTGATGATATTTAAAAGTGTCATTGCTGTTTAAGAAACTTTATCGACTCAACATTCTCATCTCGGATTTAAATAACATTACTTTTGCTAAAAACTGCTACTACTTTAAACTCATTGAAAAACTAAAATTTTAATCTTTTGATATAATATTTTGCAAGCGATTAATTACTCTTTTATGTAAGATTTTATTATCTGATGCAATTAGCACTAAATTTTATAGATAAAAAATATATAACGAAAATTTTATTATAATCTTGACTTCAATATTTTTCTTAATCAAAGTATATATAATCACGTTTTTTTTAAACTCTATTGGTTGATTAATCGCATAAGTTCGCATCTTGGATCACGCGTTTATCATGCTTTTCCCGTGGAGACCTCGTGTATAAGACATTACATTTTTACGTAACACACGTGAACAGTACGCGAAGAACATACGCGAGCCAGCAATCTCGGAAAGTCCTTGACCCTTTTCTTCGTGATTTTACTTTTACTTAACGTATCTCGCGTGCATGCCCTAGTCCCCACTTCCGCAAACTCCTTTCGCTTGTTCCTAACACTCATCTCGGTGAGTCGAGGTAGACCGTTTCACGAAGGACCATGGTTCGCGACAGAACGAAAGAACGTATCTTCAATTTATTATCGAGAACATTCATCGCGCGAATATTTTTGCGGCGGACTCCAGAGTTTCTCTCATCTCGACAGAACGTTCGAACCGCGAGTAAGATTAAAAACGCATTCTCTTAGGAATTAGTGTGTTACTATTGGAAAAAAAAAAACAGATAAGAATATATAGTAGCAGTTATAAGTTTAATGCCGCAATGAGATTTCACTGGAAAGAATTAGTTAATGATATTAATTAAGGATATTAAATTTTTGAGATAGACTGCGAATAGAAAGTTTTAAATTAAAGAGTAAAAAAATACAATATATAAGCGTCTCAGAAATCAAATTGCTCAATTCTACAAAATAATATGAAAAGATTGAATAAAATACTTATTAATTCCTAGTGAAATTCTATATTGTTGTTTTAATCGACGAAATTTTCAATGATTCAGTTTGAAAGAGTGATATAAAACTAAACATCTCGATTTATTATCGCAAATGTTTGCGGTGACGAGCACGGAGAAGCTCGGGATCAACGATGAGCGTTTTAAATCTGCAGTAACGATCTCTAAGGCTAAGAATGTTGAATACAGGAAAGATTATTGTTGCGGTGATGAAAACGATCCCAAAACATTGCATCTTGTGCGAGTTAAAGGATTTCCGCAGCTATTGCCCGAAGGTAATTCGAAGACTATATGCTGTCATCGTTGGCAACGAATAAAAGTTAAGTTTGCAATTTCATAAATTACACATATATGCGTTAAGGAAGTTTGTCGATGTTTTAGGCATCCTCGCTTTGACCAATTATTGTCGATGGCTTCGCGAATTATCTTTATCGTATGCCTTGCTGAGCGATGAACTGCTCTTAGCATTATGTTCGGTGAAGCAAATCCACTTGGAAACTCTGCGAGTAGAAGCATATCCAGAAGCGAAGCCTTTTCCACTTGTTAGCAATAAAGCATGGTCCACATTTTTGAATCATTTGCCCGACATAAATCTAGCGCTGTAAGTAAAAACGAACTATATACATCTTGATTAAGAATTATTATTACAATATCCGCGCGATGCGAGTAAAAGTCGAAATAAGTTCTGCAGCTGTATTTTTTATTTTTCATTAGACTATCTTACATGACTGACGACGATAATAAAAAATTACTTTTCACATCGCACATCCCCGTAACACATTTATATCTTAGCGATGCAACATCCGAGTCGATGTCACGCATAAGCAAGCAATGTCCACGATTGATAGAATTAGTTATCGCCACATATGAATCCGGTCCGATCGATCGATTTCTGATTTCCATGGCCAAGAGTTGCTCGCACCTTAGTGCCGTCAGTTTGGGCGATTGTGAAATTACGTTTGTATTCATAAATATGCCATATCGCTACTCTAATTTAATATTGAAATAGCTTTATTAATTCCAAGATATTATAAATTTAAATTTTATTTTTTTCTTATGAAAATACACAATTTGAAAATTAATAATACTGTTATCTTTATTTTGTTCATCACTAATGTTTAATTATCAATTTGTAGAATTTGTCAAAATATCTTAGAGTCTCATTATATTAATAATAATGAATTATTATTAATATTGTAGATATTTCAATATTGCAGCAATGATATATATCGAAAAACACATATCACGTTTTTCCAACAAAATATTAATAAAAAATAATTTTTTTTCCATTTTATAGCTGTTCCGGATTAGCGAAATTCGTTGCGTTGTGCGCACATCGTCTGCAGGTATTGTACGTTTCGGAAACATCATTGATAGAAGATGCGGATTTCGATATCGCTAAAGTGTCGACGAACTTATCCTCACTTCTTGGTCGGGCATGGATACCGGAATATGTACCATTGTGGTAATCTCCTGAGAAGTGAAAAAGAGGTTTCAACAAAATTTACAACCGTACCAGGATGCATAACGAAATAAAATATTCACGACGTATTTTTCTATTTTTTTTCATAAATTACATAACTTACAAATTTTGTAATGTCGAACAAAAAATTCAACATATTCACTTTTATGTTTATAATGCTTATAATATTTGCAGTAAAAAGCTGTTGAATAGTATTACTAAAAATCTGAAATAGTCTCGATATTCCACGTGCAATATTGTTTTATATATTAAATTAGCAATATATCGCAGAAATTAATTGATCGTTGCTGTTGATACCAAAAAATAGAAACTTTATTAGATTATAATAGTATTTTTTAGATGTAATATATATATAAAATAATGTAACGTTACTAGTACTTGTCTACCATCGTCGCGTATAGTAGACCCGTATAATATTCAATATCCATCATATGTAATATTATGATAATGAGTAACAGTCTGTATATACATTATTTCTACATTATACTAAATGATCGGGCATTTAACATTACAATGTCCAACATTAACAGAAACATCACTTTTCTAATTTATAATTTGTCCAACTGCTCTTTTCTTCATTTTTTGACGCTTTCTGGCAATGCTATTCTAGAGATGCGAGGTGCTCAGTCTTGTATCCCAGCCAACATATATATGTATGTATATATATATATATATATATATATATATATATATATATATCTGTGTAATTCGATTTCTGCTTAATAAGGCCTAGAATAAATGAAAGTAATGAAAGGAATAATATAAATAAATATAACAATATTCAATTATGCATATTTAGCATTTAAGATTTTAATAAAAAGTATATACCTGACTATTTTATAATATATATTTGGCCTCTGTTAAGTCAGTTGCATTAAAAATAACAATTTAAAAATAGCCGAGCTAATCCTGAAAGATAACAGAACGAAGAATTTTAAACATCGCGGTATCAATTACACACTGCTGTATGTAATACATTTTTCAAATATATCTTTGCAACATACCTGTTTTGAGCCAATCAGTCAGGCATGTCTATAGAGATTATAGGCACAACAGGTTTCATTAGGTCGATCTTCTTAATAAGTTTCTCGCTCTTTTCTGTAATCATTGGCTCAGATGGTGGTTGATCTCGTTCGTCTCTTGGTTGATAAGAAATATTACCATATTCTTGAAGCAATGGACATAAACCTAGCAGGAAGTGACAAAAGTCTTTTCTGATACCAAACCACCCTAAACAAAAAGTCCATCGTTCTTACATAAATGCTAATAAATAAAATTAATAATACTGAAATAATTTTATACATCAAATCAAATATTATATCAAAAGAAAATAATAATATATCATTATCCTAGAGCAACTGAGCAAACCTATTCAAAACTCAGCTCATGAGTTAAATTCACCTTTCTAATGTCTCGTCGAATGAGACAGATAGAAAACAAAAAAAAATAAACGTTAGAGAAAGAGTTCTACCTGGCAATTAGTTGTTCTAACGTCTCCTTTTTTGTTTTTCATTTGTCTCGCTCAATGAGACGTGAGAGCGTTTTAGTACTAAGTTTTAGACAGATTTGTTCTAGATTAATATTAAATAATAGTCTATAAGATTATGTCTTACATCTATTTCCGCCTTTTGCACCAAAAGACATAAAAATAAGAGTCATGTGCGATAGGAGAAGTGGCATTGCCACTGTTATATAATTTATTGAAATATCTCCATCTAATTTATTCGCTAGCAGTACCTAAAGCAGAATAATTTTTATCAAATAATACTACACTATAAAAAGAGAATTAAGACAATTATGATTTACTTAATAAGACATGCAGACACATAAAATGATATGCTAATTATACCTGAAATACTAAAATGGGAACAACAAGAAATGTATACGCCACTGCTGAATGTAAAGAAGTCCGCCTTTGCCGGGCATTGATTTGTGGCGTTCTCAATAAAACAGCAGCAAATACTATCGCATATAAAACAGCTACCAAGGATAAACAAAGAAGTGCCCATAGTGGCACGAACACAACTTCCCAACTCCATGTTATAAAGCCATCTAATCTCAAAGCCAAAAAGATAAATTGTAATACATTCACTGCACAAAAGAGTTCCAATTCAAATGACCGATCATGTTTTACAGCCCAAATGCAAACCTAAATCACAAGAAGAATCAGAAAATGAAAGAATTCATCGATATAACTACCAATAGCAGTTTGAAGACATATTCACTCACCGCAATTGATACTATCGAGATAAAAATCAAAGGTATGAATACCAGTATCCATAAGTGCCTCTCAGATTCTAATTTGTCACATACTAACAACTCGAACATCAACAAGATCAGATGCAACGCCAGAGTAATCAACATTGCTTTATAATGTACATAGGCATCTCCTTCTAATCTCGCGTGAGGATGCCTCCACCAGACATAGCTTCCAACTATCGCTCCCAGGATCACCATGCCTTTCCAGAACCATATCGGACTGAATATCGACCAATAACTCCATTCAATAAAACCATCCAATCGAAGAGCAAATAGAGATGTGAATATCATCAAACATGTGTGTACCAGAAATTTACTGAAATTTAAAATTAATACTATGTAATAACTGTATAAATATTTATATTCATGCTTATACAAATAATTAATATGTCGTCACAAAGGTGCCCATAATGAGTCACCGAGTGTTGTATTGAATAATAACGCGGAAATTACCTCGGGTTGAAGTCTTGAAAAAGCGTTTGCAAATTCATAATTGTCGGAACGGTTATGTAGGCCAATTAAACGAAGAGAGCTTTCAGGTTTGTCTTGTCGAGTGGAGATGCATGCTATGTGGAGCGTGCTGACCTCATTTGCCACGGGTACCGTCACGGAAAGACGCAAACGATGCCTCGTGCATCTGTATTCACGAAAAAAATAAATCACTATTCGATATAACCAAAATTTCGAGCATACTGAAGTCAGCTAATAATCATCGGCTGTTCCAGGTTTCCCCACTATTCTCTCCTTCCTTCCGGCCTCGCACACTCATACTCTCACTCATACTCACAATTCGCTATTTATATGTATAGAAAGATTCTTCGACCGAATTCCGATTAACTTATTAGTAATTAATCAAATAATAATAGTGATATTATTCTACCAATAAAGATGATATTATTAATTTTAACATAAGAAAAAAGGTTAGACAAAGAATTGTTATAAAGTTAAACATTTTGCTTTAGATGATTTTGCCAGTTGAATTATAATCGCGCTGATTAAATTAATTCAATTGTCAATTAAGTGATACTTTTATTAGTAAGAAGTATCTATTAATTTTTTTGTTAAAAACAATAAATTATGTAGTTGAAATTCTAGGCGATTGTATCACTTGAATTAATCGCTAACTATAATTTAATCAGAATTCAGTTCAAGTCATCCTCTCTCATGCCTAGTTTTTAGAAAGAGATATGAAGAGTAAGTTGAACTGAATTAATCTAAACTTAAAGTTAATCTAAATACATTGGTGGAAACAATTATTAGTGCTCGTTCATTTAACAATGCGATAATGCTTAATTTCTTCACTTCCAAATAAGATACGAATAATCCTTATCCAGGAGATGTCTCCATTGTATTCTGGAAAATATCTCTAGAATAAAGTTATCTAAAGATGAAGAAATTGGACATAAATCAATCAATACATCATCGTTAATATATAATAACAAAAATTAAATGAAAAATCTTGAATAAATGCTTAATAACAAAATATATTAAATTAATCTTAAAATTTTGTAGCCGCAGGTTAATGTTGAGAAGACAACGATTCGAAGATTATTGATGTAAGTACAAAGGATTTTTATATATTGTTATCGCGGCGAAAAATTTCCAATCACACTGACGATATCGCAGATAATCTATAGAAGATGGAAACTACAATCTATATATCATTGCGGAAAACAGTGATAATAATAAGTGACAGAATAAGAAAGCATATATAGGATAAGTATGATCTTCTTTTGTCCGAGATAAAATAATATGGCGTAAATAACTTGTGAAATGAACGTGAAAGAAGCATAGAAATCATCACGATTGCTCGCTATATTGTACACATATCTTTATTTTATACAGAAACTCTCTCTATAAAATAATCTTATTCTCTCTAAATTCTTTGGACTCTCAGTCTTGAAAGAAAGCGTTCAATCTTTAAGAGTTAGATTTCACTTTTTAGAGATTGATTCTAAATTAAAGTTTTAGAAAGTTACAAAAACTGTATTTTAATTCCAGGACGCAGTCTTATTAGCGTAACAAAAAAAAACAGGCAAAATATGAATAAGCGGCAGCGAAACCTGTTACAAAATCTTGTATTTCACACGCAAAATATTTTCGTCAATTATTTTGTGTCACGATGGTTGAATTTATTGTTTGTGTTTATATCCGTTAATCGTGTTTGCTCGTGATGACGTTCGACTGGAAGACCGTGTAATCCCACTGTCGCCAAATGCCAAACAAAAGCTGTCAAGTAAATAAATAAACTCAATGAGAGATTATTGCGCGTGATAAGGCGATCTCATTGCGAATACGCGTTTTAGGATATGTGTTGTCGCGTGTCCGCAGACCAGTTCGATCGCCATTATTTCGCAATCACACGCCGCATTATTCTTTCCACGTAGGAATAATTTACAATTCAAATTCAAGCTTCAATGTCACCAATAAATTTCCGAGTTCTCCACCAGATTTTTTTGTTTGTGTGTGAACTAACATACGACATATTATGAGGTAAGAGATATCTCGCAAAGAAATCTCATTCTGATCGCAGAAAAACGAATATAACACCTTTAATAATTAATATCATAATGTAGTTTTGAATTTAGAGTATATTTTTCTATCTTAAGATACGATTTAAGATTAGCCAAGTAGAAGTTGTAGTTAATAATAAAATATTAAATTATTTCTTTGAAGAAAATCATCGTGAAATATAATTATAAAAAATAACATCTCAACATTCTTACTTTAATCGAATTTTAATTTATTGATAATTTATTGCACCAGGAACTGGACGATTATTTATATTTATTTGTCATCCTGGTAAAAATCATGGAAACGAACAAACAGATCGATAAGACATCGAAATGAGAAGATACAGTAATCTTACTCAGAAATTTTTTTCAACATATTTTATTGAACATTGCGATACAGTTTATTAAAGATAGACATATATAATGCTTCCTAATTATTATTTGCACAATCATATCTTTCAGACTATCCCAGACTAGCTTAGTTAATTTGCGAAGAATTAGCCATGACATTTTTATTGTCATTCGAAGTGAGCGTCCTGCGGATGAAATAAATAATTATTACTTTATTGCAATAGCTCATAATTTAAATAATAACAATTTATATTTGTTTGATTGTAACTTGATAAATATACAGGTAAAACTTACATATTTCATATATGATAGAAAAATGTCATAGACCATCGTCATAGCATTTATATAGAGTACCCGATAATGTAGAGGCACAAAGAAGAAATTAATGCATTGTGTAGGAGGCCAAAAGCAACAGTCGACCTAGCAGTATAATTTCAATAAGTTATTACGTACATTACATTTTAACAAGAAAACTTTCGATAGCAGCATTTTTTAATCTTAATTATTATACAAACTCGCTCTTTACAGTTATTGAAATATTGATTAACGAGTGTAATCCCGTACTTTCCACGTTTCGCCGAACTTTAGCTTTAGTTCCTTGCTGATCTCCTCGATTTTGCGACTCTCCAGAATCCCGAGGCCAACGAAAAATATCGTTAGGCACATTGGACTCGCGAGCGATTGATCCAGAAAGGTTTTTTTGAGGACCGACTTTGCGTTCCTGCCTGGCAAAATCTTGTCTAGAAGCATATAGAACCAATGATGAAACGGACCTTGAAGCAGTCCTACAATCATCATATTCCTGGTTCTCATATAATCATGTCCGTACGTGCTGGAAATTGTCGTCACCTTTTCATCTTCTGGTGATGCTGCCATAACGCTGCTCGGAAAGTATTTATGAGAACAATGCTTCTTCCAATATTCGCTGCGCTGCTGGATCACATCTCCCGCTGCCATCATCAAGCCACAGCTCACAGTGTTGGTAACTAACAGATATTTACCTACACAGCCAAAGATATAAATTTCAGACAATCGAGCGGCTATTATTTCTAAAAATAAAAGACGTACACTTACCAAATAGTAGCTGACGCAGAACGCCCATTTGTACAGAATTGTACTATACAAATCTTGTGAAAATTCGTTTGATATTGGAACAGATTTTATGTACCTATGTAGTAGAAACGTTAATTGATCCTTCCTTTGATCAACTATTTGAATTATAAGTACGTTTCCTTTCTTTAAATTTATTATCTTTTTAATTCTTCGGTGTTTGTAAAGACAATTAATTGATTTGTTTTCTCTATCAAATTAATAACATACCTTATCTTTCCTTCGATCAACAATTTGAATTTTAAGTACGCTCCGTTTTTTAAAATTTATTTATTATATAATCGAGCGAATCTTCTTAATTCTGCGGTGCTTATGGAGACGAAACGTTCGTTGAATATTGTTTCGTGGCATAACTTTCAAATTGGCAAGCTGAAGATCAATGGTCTTCGAGCACAGTATCGGCAGATGCCTAGATGCACAATGAAGCTACACCAATCATCCGAGTTATCATTGTGCATCAAACGTACTGTTCGGTGAGATCGGAGACTTACTAAATATATGGGATACCGCGATAATTAAAAATTCCACGAAGATTGTACAAACGACACGTAGACACATCTTATCTTTCTGATCACGCATGCTTCAAATTTTTTTGTCAGATATGATATAACACATAAGAATATATACACAGATTTATCAGAAGTTCTTGTTTACAAATACTATTTGATATATTAATAGAGAAAAAAATTGGAATACTTAATTTTAAGTTATTTTACTTATTCAATATAATAAAAAAGCCTTTTAGAGTCAACACAAGTTCTTAGTACATATAGGAAGTTTATTTAATAAGACAAAATAAACGGTTAAATTTATTCTGTGTAAAATTCCATTCAAGAATGAAATTCTATACAAGAAGTCTAGATATAGAGAGTATACCAGATCTATAGAATATATCAGAAATCTGGATAATGCAATAAAAAAAGTGTATGAAACTCATAAATATTTATACAGTTATAAATACTTTATAGAAGTAAATAATTCAATAAATACAATAATATTATTAGAATTATTAAATTATAAAGAATTCTCTTATAAGGAATTGAAGTGCTAATTTTGTGATTGGATTTTTTATTGATAGTCAAAATTACAACTTAATTAGACAATAAGACAAAAGGGAGTCAATGTATTACTTAGCTGCAACAGCTTTGGGTTTTGGTAAGCCTTCCCTGAATCCATTCCTGTAACATGAATAAAATCGTTTATATGTATTGTATATATAAATTATGTACATTAAAAAAATTATATAATTACAAGAAAAATTAGATAATGTTTACATCTCTTATTTAATAAAAAAGATTAAGAGTAAAAAAATAAATATTTAAAAAAATATAGATTTTTAGTTTATTTTAATTTTCGTTAATTATCAAATTTCTAACATAGTCATTGTAGCTTACTTGAATTTACGGCGTACGATCTTAAGATGACGCATGCGGCCAGTACCAGTGGTCTTCCTCCTCTTGGCCTTGATCGACCAGTTATCTATAGTCGTCAAACATTAATTAATATTTCTATATTAACATTTAATATTTAACATTAAATATTTGATATTTGAATAAACATAATGGACAATCCTCTATGTAAACATGTTATATTATACAGCGGCAACTTACATGAACGCATTTTCTTAGCAGGATAGCCACATTGTGCACATTGTGACTTCTGGATGTGATAGGAACTACGTCCACATCTCCTGCACAATGTGTGCGTCTTATTACGCCGCTTACCAAAGCTAGATGTACCTTTCGTCTGTGAACACAAAAAAAACAGAATTGTAACATGATTCCATTACAAAAAAAAGAAAAAAAAAGATGGCTTAATAATACGATATAAAGAAGAGTTATTTTAAACGATCTTTATAGATAAATAAACAAAAGATAAATATATTTCAGGGAATAAGTGAATAAGTAATGTGTTATCACGTAAACATTATTATAACATAACCTGTAAACCGGTATCACGTCATTATTGTGTGGAACATTTTTCTTTTGCCCGATATTATTCAATTACATCGATTCTATGAAAATTCAGAACATTTTTTTCGCACCGATCAATTGACCGGCTATTAGGATCGCTGCAAAATAAATCGATTTAAATGACATAAATCCATGCTCACCATTTTAGAAGAAAAAGTACTCCAAAAGAAAAGGCGATGTACCGTTCCGAATCCGAATGTTTCTTCGTTCAGAATTCAATTAATAGGGAACGAGACGTTTTTAAACGATCTCTGCAGATGCCGATTGGAACTACCACGAAACTTTTACTCAGATGATAATTCATTCAAAAAAATTAATAAATTTAATTAACTTCATTTATTCAACAAACTACATATTAAGTAATCGATAAGATTAAAATTTTATTTTAATAGAAAACGATTTAATTCTCTTGCAAAAAAATATTAATCTAAATTATTATATATACTTTATCAATCTAAATATAAAATTGTTGCATAATTTATAGTAACATTGCTTTGTCTAAATCTAAATGGTGAATTATTATATAAAAGGCAATTTTTTTTGTTTATACATTAAAAATTTTTTACAAATAATATAATCTAATTATATATATATTTACAATAATGTATACAAAATACAAAATTAAATTAAATTTCTATGAGTCTATCTGCATCAGTGAGTACTTCGTGAGAGTGTTGGCTACCAGATTTTACAATATGTTGTGCTCCAACTACGCAATTCTTTAATTCGGTGCCTTCCTCAATGATGCAACCATTACACAATATGCAGTTGTGGATAACACATCTATAAAAAAAAAATAGCGACTCGTAAAATATATATAGACAAATTAAAAATAATTTCAATAATACTTCGACTTACCTTTGCTTAATAGTTACATGTCCCATTATTACACTCTGAGATATTCTTGTCTTCGATTCTACGATGCTGTTAGGCCCAATATGATTATTTTTCAACGATGTTTTCTCCTCGATCAATGAATTATCGCCTATGCGACATTCTTGCATCTGTGAACTGCGCACGGTTGCCGTGCTCGAAATGTATGGTAGCAACGGCAACTGATTAATATTTTTATCATTCCACCATTCTGATATCTGTGTACAGAATATTTCTTAATTGAAATTGATCCTTCAATGTATATATATATATATATATATATATATATATATATATATATATATAAACATAATATATTAAAGCATATATATATTTTTTTTCATAATCTATGAAAGACGATTTTTAGTTAACAAGTCTCAAATTCTCATCTCTTATATGTTTGGAATAATATTATTGCTATAAAGATTTAATAAATAACACTCAACCTTAGCATTCGCAAGATGATACATTTGTATGGTATTTGCTCTAAGACCAAACTTTTCATTTGATACATGGGCATAACATCGTATTACATCCCCATTATATGCATCTTCCAAATCGGTGCTATGATCATTAAAGGCTGACATCTTTCTTATCAGCTCATCAAACGGTTTCTCCAATGCAAAATGAAAAATATCATCTTTCAAATCCATTTGTACCATAGATGTCTTATCATCTATAGACTGTTTAGGTCTAGACAATTGTTTACCGACTATATATGGCAGAAGTTCACCTTTCAGCGTTGTGAAATTTCTGAAAACCATTTGTACATTTGATTAAATTTATGTTTAATCTCTTCAATGTTTCTCCCTAATAAAATCACTCACTTGTTATATATCAAAAAGTCTATCACCCATTTGTTAATAATATATAAATGTGCATCCATCAGTTTGGAGTGAATAGTGAAGCTAGCATGCTTTCTGAGCAGCCTCTGCGAAATGTTAATTGTTTCCTCGAAATCAGATGCAGAAGCCAAGAATACCAATCGACCTGTATTATTGTCGATGCCGATCAAATCTGTTTCTGGTTTCTGTTTGTTTTTTAGACCGGGCGTTACAAAGTCGTCTGGCATTTTCGATATAGGCAACATCAGAGCAGTTACACTTGCATTGTGTTTTCTGTATAAATTCAAAATCTCCAATAAATCCACATTTGTGATCAAATCGCAGGATATCACCAAGATATCTGTATATATTTTTTCATGAATGAATCTGATAGAATCAGCTGTGCCAAGGTCCTCAGCTCCTGGAATTCCTACAAATTCTATTTTGATTTTCAGACCCAATTTATCCAATGACGCCAATACATCGGATTTGGTTGCTTCAGCGATAACAACAATTGCTTCTTTGAAGCCCGAACGCTCAAGAATTTGCAAGGGATACCAGATCATAGGAACGTTTGCGATCGGCAGCAGACATTTTGGTTGGCCTGCTGTGAGCTCTGTCATACGAGAGCCTTTTCCTCCAGCAAGCACAATGGCTTGAAATTCATTGTGATAATTCATTTTTGTTTTCTGCAATCATTAAAACATGTGAAACATTATTAAAAAAAATTGATTTCGTTAAAGATTTTGATTGCTTTTCTTTTAGGAGGCACAGTTGACACAAGCATGCCATTTTAGTATGTTCATTTTGTATTCTATATAAGTGTGCAATATAACATTAAAATAAAATTATAAAATTTTATTTTTGTTATTCATTATATTGATTATATTATTAATTATGATCTGATCCATATTTACATGCTTAGAATCATCTTTTATCAAAATTAAACAAGAACATAATAATATAAATGTAAGGAGAAATTAGACTAAGAGGAAGAAATCAATTAAGAAAAATAATTTAATTTTCGATCAAAGCAGAACTTGATAATATTTATATGTAAGTTTTGGCAAAAACATTTTTCAGTTTCATAAATTATGAACCGATTCAATTTGTCAAACTTGAAATTCTGTGTCTTCTAAAATTTATGGGATATTTGCATTTAGTGAAACAAATCGACACAAACATCAGTCTATTTCTTTTTTGATACTCAATGAGTAACAAAGAAGAAAAACATTTGTATCATCAAATAGAAAGCACTTTAATATACATTAAACTTATACCAAGCATATGTAACAAACATAATACCTATCACTCAATATATTTTGAAGGTTAGTATTAGTAATAACTAAACATTCAGGTTACTTTACTCCAAATACTTCAGGCACATCACTGTGTAGAAAAACATAACAGGAACATACAGTTATATGAGTTGTATAACGTGAAGACGCAATTTTTAGAAGAATACAAATCAAACGATTGCTTCGGATTAATCCAGTCCTATAAGTTGACAACCCTACAACCAAACCATGTGCTCACTGCTTACCTAACCTAACTTAAAATTGACGACAATGATATGAATGGTAACGACTTCAGTAGTAAGCGAATCAGCCAATCACAGTTGAAGATACAATTAGCATTTAAAATTTCTTGGCTGTAGTTGATCAGTAAGATTAATACTAATGCCACAAACCCATGATGAAAGTAGAATAGACTCATGATGCAAGTAGTACTTGTACAAACCTAACCCGAAAAAAATAAAAAATGGTAGATAATACATGTGGCAATTGAAGAGGGAGGGTGGAAAACACTGAAAGGTGATATAATGCTTTCTCTCGTTCATAGAAAAACAATTTGGAAGAATTAATAAGAATATAGTTAAAAAAATGTATAAATTATAGGACCAGACATGCAAAGAATTCAAGAAAGAGATTAAAAGGATCTATCTAATCTGTAAAAACAATTCAGGGTACAATGAGTGCTGTTGTGGAAGACACGTGCGAATCGGAGGATGTAATCACAGTGGGCATCTACGTGATAGTCAAGAAACAGGACTTCAGCAAGATATACAAAGTGTCTGAAAATGGTATTGTAATGCTAGGGAAAAATCAAAGAGTGGAAATGCAGGAGATCATTGGCAAACCGTTCTGGAGCACTTTTGAGATGATGCCCTTGCCACGCAACAAGGGCTCTTTTACTTTGAAACTGACAGATGAAATAGAGCCATGGAACGATTTAAAAGGCAAACTAAGCGGTTGCGATAATCGTTCCATCACGGACGATGGTACATCCCAGCGATTGTCGAAAGAGGAGATCTTGCAGTTGCAGGAAGCTGGTAAAACTGGCAAGGAAATAATCAGTAGTCTCATTGAGAACAGCAAGTCTTTTTCTACCAAGACGGAGTATTCACAGGAAAAGTATATCAAGAAAAAGAAAAACAAATATTTTAAGTTCTTGACAATACACAAGACATCTATATTGTTGTTGCATGAAGTATATTTCAAACGAAAACACGAGAAAATCGGAGGATTGAGAATGGATACTCTGGCGCAGATGCTGTCCTATAGTGATGTGCAATCTGATGGCTTGCACCTATTATACAGCAATGGATTTCAGGGATTGCCTGCAGCAGCTATGATCAATAGAATAGGTATGAACACTAGTGGTTACCTAATCAACCTGCATCCTGGTAACATGCCTCAAACTACATTCATTGAAGCCATGAACTTTCCACAAGAATTAAAAGACAGGCATCTTGCAGTAAATATTTATAGCTTTTTGAGATTACATTATCAAGGTGAATCAAGCATAATAGACAATATTTCTAAAAAGATTGTTAATAAAAATACTGAAGAATCACATGATACTGAAAAATCATCGGAAGAATCTGAGGGAGAAACCATGAATGATGAAGTATCCGAAACGGACATGGAAGTTTCAGAGCTGGAGACTGAAACAAAAGAAAATGGTACACTTCTCACAAGCGATATCGGGGAAGATAATAACACTTTGAAACGAAAACTCGAATCTGAAGAACCCGAAATAGAAGCGGCGGAACTGAAGAAACCGAAGAAATCTACAAATAAATTGAAATGGTTGTTGGAAACAAAACGCGCTGTGGATTTATTGAGTGGCACAAAAGCCCGTGGTTTAACAATCGTAGCAAAAGAACATCCTTTACAAATCGCAAACGCGTTGCTGCCCTTTTTGGGAATCTCACGGCCGTTTGTTATCTTCCACGCGCATCGGGAGCCCTTGCAGGAGACTTACATAGAACTTAAACAGAAACGCAATGTAATAAATATGAAATTGTTTACGAATTTTTTACGTTCGTATCAAGTATTGCCCAACAGGACACATCCCGATATCTTGACGAATGATACCGGTGGTTATATTTTAACAGGTTACTTAGTTGAGTAATATATAAAATGTTTTTTACAAATTTTGACATGAAAATTTGATCCGTTTAAATTCGCTTACTCAATACCAATCAAATGCAAAAAAAAAAAATAAATAAAATACAACATTAGATAAAAATTTATAAACGGATAATTTTTTACACAAATATAACTCTGTATCGTACATATTTTTGTGTTATTATTTTGGCCTCTAATGCATTTTAACTTATAATAATCGTTTTTTTATTTTTTATATTTTTTTACAATAATTATCTATAATTTTGAAAGACAATTGTATAAGGATCATAATAAGAATTGTTAATATCAGTAAATTTTTTAAAATATTCACATCTTTTATTGTAGTTTTTTTTAAATAAATTGTAACGTTTGTTATGAATTTTAAATTTTGCAAAATTTATTTTATCTTTAAACACTCAAAACTTTTTACTCCTCTTTTATTCCTTTCATTTATCAAATTTCTTTATAATGTTCTTAAAATATGTATATATATATATATATATATATATATATATATATATATGTATATTTCATTTTTCCATTATATACGATATCTAAATTTTTTTTTCGATCTTATCGATCGGGTTATGATGATACATTTATACTATTTGATAGTTCCGTTAATCGCAGACTTCCGTTAGAGGTTGCTGTAATCGCTGCTAGACGGGAGAAGGTTCGCCGAAATTTCGCTCATAGCTACTTCACTTTTTGCTCTACAGTGCTCTGCAGTTTTTGACTTTTCGTAGTGATCAATTTAAAAATTGCAAACGGCCGTCTCAAGCAATAAAACACAGCTTACGCGTATCTTTTCGAATTTTTTTAGGTTAGGTTAGGACAAGGTCGTTCTGAACAGTATCTATTAGACGCGTGCGGTCTAACGTAACATATTGCAATTCATCGAAACAGTAATTTTCCGATCTTAATCCTTTTTCCCTCTCTTCTTTTTCCGAGAAAATTCTCGGCAGATAAAAAGACCCATATACTTACGCGACCCCTGTCCCCGCGTTCCGTGCAGTTTCGCATTACTGTGCAATTGCGGCAATGGCCACCTGGAACGGTTCGTATCCGGAAGACTTGAATTGCTTGATGTACGACGACCGGAATGCAGCAGACGTTCCCGCTACCGCGGGGAATTGGTCGTACTTTGTTGAGAACAACGCATACCTAGGCGATATACCTCATGTATCCACTGGAGGTTACTATCCTAGAGCTAGGGGCGATAGGCAGGTCTACGAGCAGAGCGGACCAACAACGGCTTATTATCAAGACGACTGCCAATATCCGTCGAATATGGTGCCTTTGAAGAACAATGCCTATCAGGAACGTGTACTGCCAGACACCTTGTTCTCGGATAACGCGGGAGCGTCGAACGGCGGAGTCTCGACGTCGCACAACGCGCCGTCCTTCTCCCGTAGCGGTTACAGACCAAGATTTAGGGGTAACCGGATGGCCGGCAAGCATGCGCCATCGTCGGCGGGCGATGTCGTCCAGTCCACCGTAGTGGAGAACTCTAATTTGCATCCTATAGCCAATGAATTTGTACCGAACAACCAGGGTAGATTCCGAAAAGATAACAGATTCAAGAAGTATGATAACAGTAACCCGAGTGGTTTCAATACGCAAGAATTCAGACCAAAGTCAGCCTCGTCGGACAACAAAGGTGAGAGACGTTACGACAACAGAAGAAATGCCAATTATAGACAGAAGAAACCACAGAATATGCAGACTTCATCGAGATTTGGCTACAGGGATACTCCTAGAACACAATACAACGCGAGAAACTATAATAAATTTCAGAACAGCAAATATTACAATAAGAAGTATCAGTCAAATGTACCTCCAACTGGACAGAATGCTGCTAGAGAAGCTCGTACAACTATAACTGAAGCTGTTAATTCAGCCATGTCTAGTAGTCAAGAAAATAAGACTTTTGGTGAGGATGTTCAAGAAGATGACTCGTTTTCGAGTACAAAAATCGATAGAAGTAGAGAAGAGATGCACGAAGATAACGATTCAGAAAATATGTTTTCGAGAAATCAAGAAGCACCACGAAATAGTAGAGTTAAGCGATTTGCTAGTGTGTCCAATTATCATAGATACAATTCAAACGATATGCAATCTGAATCTGGTACCAGCCGTAAAACAACAACAGCAAAGTATACACAAAGAAGAAACAATGAGATGATAAATTATAAGGAGAAGAAAATGGCAAATTGGAGAGATAAGACAGAAAGTAATGAGACAGTGCATGCATCTCAGGGAAAAAATTACAAGAAAAAATATGATATTGGTATATTTATACAATTTATCAAAAAAATCACATTATTATTATACAAAAAAGAACTCTATAATGAAATAATTATTACTTTGTATTCTTATTAGATGACGACTCGAGCCAGAGGGAAAGATTAACTGAGCAGTTGAACAAAGGAACATTGGAATGTCTGGTTTGTTATGAGCATATTAAGCAAAGCGATTATGTTTGGTCTTGCAGCAATTGTTATCACGTATTGCATTTAAAATGCATCAAAAAATGGGCCAAGTCCTCTCAGAGTGGTAAGTAAACAGTAGAAACTTGCCATTGCACCGAATTGTTGAATTGTACATTCTGATTTGTCTATTTTCTTTTAGAAAATAACAGTTGGAAGTGTCCAGCTTGTCGGGATGTTAGTTTCCTCGTGCCTGAGGATTACTTCTGCTTCTGTGGAAAAATGAAGATGCCAGAGTGGAATCGCAGAGACGTAGCACATTCGTGTGGCGAGATTTGTGGTCGTTATCTATCCAAGAATAATTGTATGCACAAATGCATCCTGCTCTGCCATCCTGGCTCTTGTCCACAGTGCGTGGCAATGGTAACAAAGTATTGCGGATGTGGGAGAACATCGAAAATGCTTCTATGTAGCGTTCAACAATGGTTAATATGCGATTCAGTATGCAAAAAAGATCTGTCGTGCGGCAAGCACACCTGTCAGAAAAAGTGTCATCAGGGAGAGTGCGGGCCTTGCGACAAAATTGTACAACAAAGTAATATTCCAATTTCTTTATCGATAGCTAATTTTTAATTTAAAATAAATATATTTATATATACATTTATTTTAACATTAATATGTAGATAAATATTTTTTCAAATTGTAATAATTAGCAGATAGCAGCCAATATAATTATAATTTATTTTATTTTGTTTAGCATGTTTTTGTAGTAAGAAAATTCAAGAGGTACCCTGCCGAGCCAATATCGCAGATAAATTTTCCTGTGATAATATTTGTAATAAAACATTGGACTGTAAGAAACATTATTGTCAGAAAGTTTGTCATCCAGGATCCTGCGAGCCCTGTTCTTTGACGCCTGAAAGAGTTACAATGTGTTGTTGTGGTCAAACACCGTTAACGGAAAAGAGAGAGAGTTGTATGGATCCTGTGCCGACTTGCGATAAAATCTGCTCAAAGCGCTTGAAATGCGGCCAACCTAGTAAGTGTTTTTGTGTCTTTAATTGAGCTTTGTATCTTATCATCGTACAGACGCGCTAAATCAAATTTTTGTTCATTCATGTAGGTAATCCACACATCTGCAAGGCACCATGTCACTTGGGGGAATGCCCGGAATGTGACTTAAATACTGATGTCAAGTGCCGTTGCGGTAACATGGACCGTGAAATCGCTTGCAAGGATTTAACAAGTAAAGCCGATGATGCGCGCTGCGAGAAACGCTGCAAAAAGAAGAGAACCTGCGGTAAACATAATTGTAATCAGCTGTGCTGCATTGACATCGAACACATCTGTCCGTTACCTTGTTCAAAGACTTTAAGCTGTGGTCGGCACAAGTGCCAAGAAAGATGTCATATAGGCAAGTATATAATTGTATCTATGATGGATCGAAATTGGTATAAAATGAAATTATAATATAAAGTGAAATTTTTTTCTCTCCTATAGGAAGATGTTCGCCTTGCTTGGAGAGCAGTTTTGAAGAATTGTATTGTGAATGCGGCGCTGAGGTGATTTATCCACCAGTACCATGCGGTACAAGAAGACCTACTTGTAATCGACCGTGTTCGCGCGAACATCTCTGTGACCATGAGGTGTTGCACAACTGCCATAGCGAATCCACATGTCCACCTTGCAGCGTCTTGACTCAGAGATGGTGCCACGGCAGACATGAACTCAGGAAGGCAGTGCCGTGTCATGTGAAAGAGATCTCGTGTGGTCTGTCGTGTAATAAGCCATTGACATGTGGACGACATAAATGTATCACAATGTGCCACGCTGGATCCTGCGAGAAACCTGGACAACAGTGCATTCAACCTTGCACTATAATGAGAGAACTCTGCGGACATATCTGTGCTGCTCCGTGTCACGAAGGCAAATGTCCAGATATGCCTTGCAAAGAGATGGTCAAGGTAAAAACAATTTTTGTTTTAAGCGATCATCTATCTGCGATTGAAAGCCATCATCATTATGAAATTTCAAAAAGTTTTGTACTCTAAAATTATATTATATTTCAGGTTACATGCCAGTGTGGACATAGGACTATGAGTCGTGTCTGTGCAGATAATGCACGAGAATATCAAAGGATAGCAAGCAATATATTGGCTAGTAAGATGGCCGATATGCAACTCGGTCACTCTGTCGATTTAGAAGAAGTGTTCGGGCAAGGTGCGAAAAAACAGAATCAGTTAAAGACTTTGGAATGTAACGACGAGTGTAAGACAATAGAAAGAAATAGAAGACTCGCATTAGGACTGCAGATCGCCAATCCAGACTTAAGTGGCAAATTAATGCCCAGATATAGCGATTATATGAAACAGTGGGCTAAAAAAGACCCGCATTTCTGCCAAATGGTTCACGACAAGTTGACGGAATTAGTGCAGTTAGCAAAGACATCCAAACAAAAATCCCGAAGTTACTCATTTGAAGTTATGAACAGAGAAAAGCGTCATTTTGTGCACGAGTCGTGTCAGCATTTTGGCTGCGAAAGTCAAGCATATGATGAAGAGCCAAAGAGAAATGTTGTTGCTACTGCCGTAAAAGATAAGGTAAAAATTTGTTTAATTAAAGCATGTATCATCTTAGTAACGAATGTATCGCATTGCAGTGTTGGTTACCAAGCTACAGTTTACTAGAAATGATACAAAGAGAGAAGGGACAAAGAAAGGTTCCAGGTCCAGTACTTAATACTTCGAAGGGAAATAATTCTACAAAGTAAGATATCTACATGGAAAGAACGATTTTGCTTAAATATATAAAAATTTAACTAGATACAGATTTGAAAATAATTTTGATTTAGATTATCAAAATAATTATGTACTACGCAAGTTAATTATTAAAACTTTTTGTAACATTGCATTATCAATAAAACAGGAATTGCTCATTATGTTTCAGTGTCCTATATAATAATTTTGACAGTCTAATAAAATTATTTATAGATCTGTATCTAGTTAAATTTTTTATTTTTTAGCAAAATCGTTTTTTCCTCGTAATTGTTGAATTAATATATAAATTAACGAATTAATAAATAAATGAATAATATGTAATTAAATGCATTGTAGGACTGTTCTTTCGTTACCTGTAAAACAGAATCAGCAATTGCTGCCATCGTCAACTCCTAAAACTGCTGACAAAGAAATAGATTATTTTGACTATCGAGATTAAACCATCAGTAGAATATAAAAGTCAACACAGGTTGTATAATGTATATAATATCATAAATAGGGCTTTAAAAAATGGGTACAATTGTAATTATGCTCTTAAAATGTGATGTGTGAAATTTTCATGTGCTTGAATTGTTCGAACAGTATGAATTTTAGAATCGAACTTCAAATTATTCGGATCGTTTGAGCTTGAAGATATTTGAATTGTTCTTGAATTAAATTTGGCTTCAAGGAAAAAACTTATTTTCTGTTTGCAATAAATATTTTCGCTCAATTTTTTTTAATGTAAGAATGATATATATATTATATAAATATAAATATATATATGTATATATATATTATATAAATATAAATATATATATATATATATATATATATATATATATATATATATATATATACACACATTT
>Ga0157363_1000294_pt1 | contig 37957 bp, 29 predicted proteins | sample AttsexASBM1_FD_111477 | JGI IMG/M metagenome (GOLD analysis project Ga0157363, IMG submission 111477) | Fungus gardens microbial communities from leaf cutter ant in Ribeirão Preto, State of São Paulo, Brazil - Atta sexdens ASBM1 | ecosystem: Host-associated > Fungi > Mycelium > Unclassified ... | reverse complement strand
TTTTCTGGCGGCGTTTTTTCCAGATCACCACGATGCTGCCGGTCAGACCGACAAACAGCAACACCATCGGCAGCACCATCAGCACCGCCATCACCTGATCTTCGTGACGCTTGATAAACGGCACCTGACTGATGCCATAGCCCATGGCGACCACAATCCCGACCCACAGCGCGCCGCTCAGCCAGTTAAACAGCTGGAAGCGCCCATTCTGTAAACCCGAAATGCCCGCCATGGTCGGCAGCAAGGTTCGAACAAACGCCAGGAAACGCCCGACCAGCAGCGCCATCAAACCGTGGCGGTTAAACAGATTCCAGGCGCGCTGATGATATTGCGCCGGCAAATGCATCAACCAGCTTTTGACCATCCGCGTATTGCCCAGCCATCGCCCCTGTAAATAACTCAACCAGCAACCCAGGCTGGCGGCCGTGGTCAGAATCACCATGGTGGGCACGAAATCCATCACGCCTTTGGCAATCATGGCGCCTGCGAGCAGCAACAGGCTGTCACCCGGCAGAAAAGAGGCAGGCAACAAACCGTTTTCCAGAAACAGCGTTAAAAACATCACGCCGTAGACAATCCACACGACATCCGGATTGGCCAGCGCGGCAAAATCCTGATGCCAGAGCGCGTGAACAATCTCATGTAAAACACCCATCTGCTATCCCATCGAGTCACAAGGATTCTATTTTAACCATCTGTGGCATCGCAGACGTTGATCTCACCGATGCGGCACGAAATGGTTTAGGTTTTGTTTAAATATTTACTGTTTTAAGCGCGCAAAGCCCGCTTTCAGGTCGTTCAGCAGGTCATCAACGTGTTCAAGACCAATATGCAAACGCACCAGCGTACCGTCGAAATCGACGCCGCCTGCCGGGCGAATCTCCGCTAGCTCTTCCGGTTGGTTGGCCAGAATCAGTGATTCATAGCCACCCCAGGAATAAGCCATGCTGAAATGGTGGAAGTGATCGAGGTAATTCGCCAGCTGCTCACGGCTCAATTTTTCATGCAGGATGAAGGAAAACAGTCCGCTGCTGCCGTTGAAATCGCGCTGCCAGAATTCATGACCTTTACTCTGCGCCAGCGCCGGATGGTTAACGCGCGCCACTTCCGGTTGAGCGGCCAGCCATTCGGCAACCTGCAAACCGCTCTCTTCATGCTGGCGCAAACGCGTACCGAGCGTGCGCAAGCCGCGACTGGCCATGTATGCCGTATCGGCATCCACCATCTGGCCCATCAGGTACGAGTTTTCACGCAGCTGCGGCCAGCAACGTTCATTGGCGACGGCGGTGCCAATCATCGCATCGCTGTGACCAATAATGTATTTGGTGCCCGCCTGAATCGAAATATCAATGCCATGCTCCAGCGCGTTAAACAACACGCCCGCCGCCCAGGTATTATCAATCATGATGATCGCGTCGGGCGCTTTCGCGCGCACGGCGGCGACGATGGCGGGAATGTCCTGCACTTCCATGGTGATGGAGGCGGGAGATTCGAGGAATACCACGCGCGTGTTCGGCTGAATCAGTTCACTGATTTCGCTGCCGATGCAGTGATCAAAGAACGTGGTGGTGACATTCAGCTTACTGAGAATTTTGGTGCAGAAATCTTGCGTCGGTTCATACACGGCGCCGCTCACCAGAATGTGATCGCCCGCTTCGACAAAAGAGATAATCGCATTGGATACTGCCGCTGCACCGCACGGATACAGCGCGCAACCCGCGCCGCCTTCCAGTTCGGTCATGGCGTCTTGCAGCGAGAAGTGGGTGAGGGTGCCACGGCGACCATAAAAAAGCTCGCCCGATGCACGACCTGCCGTCGCCCGTTTTTTGTCAGCAACCGTGTCAAAAACCAGTGAAGATGCGCGCTGAATGACGCTGTTAACTGAGCCCTGAGTGTAACGTTTGCTTCGTCCCGCGCTAACCAGCGTGGTATCAATTTTATTCGTTGCCATCACTGCCTTTCCTGACACTTACCACAAAACATCCACGTTACCACGAAACACCGCAGTGGGTTGACCCTGATTGCGGATTATCGGAGTCAGTCGATGAATTGGCCGGGCAAAAGCGCGTCCCTGCGATTTCGCGTTACATCACACCCATGACATGCGGCAGCCAAAGCGATAGCGCGGGCACGTAAGTGATCAGCATCAGGATGAAAAACAGCGTGACGTAGAAGGGCAGCATGGCCGTCACCACTTGCTCAATTTTCTGTTTACTGACGGCGCTGGCAACAAACAGCACGGTACCGACCGGCGGGGTAATCAGACCGATACCCAGGTTGGTCATCATAATCATGCCAAAATGCACAGGATCGATGCCCAGACTGGTGGCAACGGGCAGCAAGACAGGGGTTAAAATCAGAATAATAGGGGCCATGTCCATCAAGGTGCCGATCACCAGCAGTAACACGTTGATGCACATCAGAATCACGTATTTATTATCAGAGATGCTGGTGAAGGCATCGGTGATCATGGTCGGCAGTTGCATAAAGGTCATCACTGCGCCAAAGCCCGCCGCAAAGGCAATCAATACCATCACAATGGTGACGGTTTTGATGGTACGAAACACCAGAATATGCAGCTGATTCCATTTGAAATCGCGATAGATGAACATCGTGACAAAAAACGCCCACAGGCAGGCGATCGCAGCGGATTCCGAAGCGGTAAAAATGCCGGAAAGAATACCGCCCAAAATAATGACGATGGTAAACAGTCCCCAGAACGCATCGAAGAAGATTTTCACCGCCTGACGCAACGGAATGGCTTCGCCTTTGGGATAACCGCGCTTGCGTGCGAACGCCAGGCACATCACCATCAAACAGAATCCCAGCATCAGCCCGGGGATAATACCCGCAACAAACAACGAGGATATGGTAACGACGCCACCGGTGGCCAGCGAGTAGATCACGGAGTTATGGCTGGGCGGCGTTAACACCGCCTGCACCGAACCGCTGGCGGTCACGGCGGCGGCAAAATCTCGCGGATAACCTTTTTGCTCCATTTGCGGGATCATCACCGATCCGATCGAGGCGGTATCGGCCACTGACGATCCTGAAATCGCGCCAAAAAATGTCGACGCCACGATATTCACCAACGACAAGCCCCCGCGGATAAAACCGACGAAGATATAGGCAAAGTTTACCAGGCGTCGGGCAATCCCTCCCTCGGCCATGATCGCCCCGGCCAGAATGAAGAACGGAATGGTGAGGAGTGAAAATTTGTTGACCCCGTTGGTGATCTGAATCACCACGGCTTCCAATGGCAAATCGATCCACCAGGCGCCAATAAAGGCAGCAAATCCGACGGCAAAGGCCACCGGAAAGCCGACCAACAGCAGCAACACCAAACTACCAACCAGAATGAAAGCATCCATTTTAGTGCTCCGAATTTAGTGTGTGCCGCCCAGCGTCACCAGCGGACGCTGACTTTGATCGCCATTCAGTATTCGCTCGATCACAAACAGCAGCGTAAACAGCGCGCCGATAGGAATGGGCAGATACATTTCGCCATACGTCACAGCAGGCAAGGCCGCCAGCGGTTGAATCCACATGGCCTCACACAAGCTGTAGCTGGCCTGCAGCAGGATTAAGCACACCACGATCAGCAGCAGGTTGCACAGCCGTTGTGCCCATTTTTGCGCAGCCTCAGAGAGGCGATCGGTCACCATCGACACACAAATGTGTGTGCCTGCCCGCAATCCGACGGGCGCACCAATAAAGGTAAAGATGATCATGCAGACGATAGCGACCGGCTCCGGCCATGAGAGTGCACCATTCAGCACATAGCGCGCGAAAATACCGATGGGTATCACCGCGACCATAATCAACAGGGCTACCGCCGCGATGCCCATGCACAACAAATAGAGCCCATCCATCAAACGGGAATATGCATTCATGCTTCGTTACCTGAGCAAGGCGCCACGTGGTCGCGCGGCGCTGAGAGGGTTATTTCACATCCGCAATCTGTTTCATCAGATCCTGATAATTGCCGCCAAACTGGTCGCGCACCGGTTGCGTGGCTTTCATAAAGTAATCGCGGTTGGTGTCCTGGAATGTCACGCCGCCGGCTTTCATTTTCTCCACTGACTGGGCGGTGTAAGTGGCCCACAGCTGGCGCTCTTCATCCTGCGCTTCCTTGCCGAGTTTCTTCAGCAGCGCCTGATCTTCTGCGGAAAGCCGTCCCCACGAAGCTTTAGAGAACAGGATCATCTCCGGCTGAATAAAGTGGCCGCTCAGGGTGTAGTACTTCGCCACGGGCAGATAGTTGTGGGCGACAAACGTCGGTGGATTGTTCTCTGTGCCATCGACCACGCCAGTTTGCATGGCGCTAAACACTTCGCTGACGCCCATTGCCACAGGATTGGCACCCATCGCTTTCAGCGTGGCCAGTGAAATGGCACTGTTCTGCACGCGAATTTTCATCCCCTGCAAATCTTCGGGTTTGGTAAGAGGTTTTTTGGTGATCATGTTGCGTGTGCCCGCGTCGGTCCAGCCGAGGAACACCATGCGCGTGCGGGGATCGTTATCGAATTTTTCGACAATCTGTTTGCCGACATCGCCATCCAGCACCTTGTGCATGTGGTCTTCATCGCGGAACACATAGGGCAGGGTTAGCACACTGGTTTCAGGGGCGATGGTGGTCACCGGGGCCAGCGAGACGCGAATCATATCAATCGCGCCGAGCTGAACCTGCTGCAGCGTTTGATCCTCATCGCCCAGCACGCCTCCAGCGTAGACCTTCAACTCTAATCGTCCTTGCGTCGCTTCTTTTAACTTATCGCCCATATGCTGCAGCGCGACCACAGTGGGATAACCGGCGGGCTGTACTTCCGCGACTTTTAACACTTTGGCGTGAGCACCACTCGCCAGCAGCATAACCAGAGAAGAGATTGCAATCGTGAGTCGTTTTTTAGAGGTCATTATTATTGCTCCAGCTTGATGATCATTAGCGGTGTCAGGCACACCACAATCGGGAAGGGCTGGCTCAGAATAGTGAAATTGCGCTGGCGAAAAAGTGGTCAAATGTTGATTGGATGAAATACATCACATTTTGAAACGATGTTTTAATAAATTTTCAGTTTAGGTCACATTTGTAAAACATCAGCCAGCGCATCCATAAAAACCACATAGATTGTTAGAAATTGAGGCATTAATCGTTTGTAAATAGTAATGAGAACTACTATCACTTCGGTCAATTTTTTTGCTATGATCCGCGCTTCAATCGTGAACTGTGCAACAGAAGTTGGAGACGCAGCGTGGTAGCCAGTGATTTGATGCAAACGGACCTCTCCGTTTGGGGCATGTATCAGCATGCCGATATCGTGGTAAAAGTGGTGATGATTGGCCTGTTACTGGCCTCGGTTGTCACCTGGGCGATTTTCTTCGGCAAGTTTGCTGAGCTGAGCGGGGCGAAACGTCGCCTGAAACGCGAACAGCAGGCGCTGGGCGAAGCGCGTTCGCTTAATGATGCTTACCGCGCCGCTGAAAGCTTTAAAAGTAACAGCCACAGTGCGGTGTTGCTGAATGATGCGCAGAACGAGCTGGAACTCTCTGCAGGTACCGAAGACCTTGATGGCATTAAGGAACGTACCAGCTTCCGCCTTGATCGTCGCGTTGCGGCATTCAGCCGTCATGCCGGTCGCGGTAACGGCTTCCTCGCTACCATCGGTTCTGTTGCACCCTTCATCGGTCTGTTTGGTACCGTTTGGGGCATCATGAACAGCTTTATCGGTATCGCTAAAACCCAGACCACCAACCTCGCTGTTGTGGCGCCGGGCATCGCAGAAGCGTTGCTGGCGACCGCGATTGGTCTGGTTGCTGCTATTCCTGCTGTGGTTATCTACAACGTCTTCGCGCGCATGATTGCCAGCTACAAAGCCTCATTGGGTGATGTTGCGGCGCAGGTGATGCTGCTGCAGAGCCGCGATCTGGATCTCGGCAATGTGGACACCGCGAAAGAAGCGACCCGTCCGACGGCGGCACAGAAACTGCGCGTAGGATAAGTATTATGGCGATGCGTTTAAACGATGACTCGGTAGGCGATGGCGAAATGCATGAAATCAACGTGACGCCGTTTATCGACGTTATGCTGGTTCTGCTGATCATCTTTATGGTCGCCGCGCCATTAGCCACAGTGGATGTGCGCGTTAATCTGCCTGCGTCCACCAGCGCACCGCAACCGCGTCCGGAAAAACCGGTTTATCTTTCTATTAAGGAAGATAAACAGATCTATATCGGCAACGATGCGGTCACCAAAGAGACGCTGGTGAATGCGCTGACGGCGCAGACCGAAGGCAAGAAAGACACCACCATCTTCTTCCAGGCGGATAAGTCTGTGGATTATGAAACCCTGATGAGCGTGATGGATCAGTTACGCGAAGCGGGTTATCTGAAGATTGGTTTGATGGGCATGGAGACGGTGAAGAAATAAATCACCCCCTCTTATCGCTCACAAGGGCCGCTATCGATAGCGGCCCTTTTTATTTGCTCCCGCCGTCAATGTTAATTTCTTGTTACTTTTGGTCTCACTTTTGTAAACTGCAATGGTGAAGCCGATCACATCTATTCCTGGCGCAACCCGCTACAACGGAAGAAAAACCCAGGAAGGACAATATGAGCGCGAGTCAGTCTTTACAAAAGCCATCGCAAGGCGGGGCCAAAACCATCTTTAGCGTTACCAGCGGTAACTTTCTTGAGATGTACGATTTTATGGTGTTTGGCTATTACGCTACGGCGATCGCCAAAACCTTTTTCCCAGGAGATGACCCCTTTGCATCCCTGATGCTCACGCTGATGACCTTTGGCGCGGGCTTCCTGATGCGTCCGCTCGGCGCGATTATTCTCGGTGCCTACATCGACCACCACGGTCGCCGTAAAGGACTGTTGCTGACGCTGGGCTTGATGGCGTTGGGTACGCTTACCATCGCACTGGTGCCAGGCTATGCCACCCTGGGTGCCGCCGCGCCGATTCTGATTCTGCTGGGGCGTTTGCTGCAGGGCTTCTCGGCGGGCGTGGAGCTGGGCGGTGTGTCAGTGTATCTGTCTGAAGTGGCGCCAAAAGGACGCAAAGGATTCTATGTCAGCTGGCAGTCCGGCAGTCAGCAGGTCGCGGTGATCTTCGCGGCGCTGCTTGGCCTCGGTCTTAATCATCTGCTGGCGAAGGAAGCGGTCACCGAGTGGGGCTGGCGTATTCCGTTCGTTGTCGGTTGTATGATTGTGCCGTTCCTGTTCTGGATCCGTCGCATGCTGGAAGAAACCGAAGCGTTCAGCAAACGTAAACAACATCCTTCCATGGGACAGATCATGCGCTCGGTCGGTGAGAACTGGGCATTGGTGCTGGCGGGTATGCTGATGGTGGTGACCACCACGGTGATGTTCTACATGATCACCGCCTTCACCCCGACCTTCGGTAAAACCGTGCTGATGATGAGCGATGAGCAGAGTTTTATGGTGACGCTTTTTGTCGGTATCTCTAACCTGATTTGGTTGCCGGTGATGGGCTCGCTGTCGGATCGTATAGGACGTCGTCCGCTGCTGATCACCTTTACTATCCTGATGATTCTCACCACCTGGCCGGTGCTGCACTGGCTGGTGGGATCGCCCACCTTTGCGCATCTGGTGGAAGCGGAATTGTGGTTATCGTTCCTGTATGCCAGCTATAACGGTGCGATGGTGGTCTATCTGGCGGAAATTATGCCGGCTGAAGTGCGCGCCACCGGCTTCTCACTGGCGTATAGCCTGGCGACCGCGCTGTTTGGTGGCTTCACGCCAGCGGTTTCAAGCTACCTGATCCATGCCACGGGCGATAAAGCGATGCCCGGCGTGTGGTTGTCATTCGCGGCGGTGTGCGGATTGATCGGCACGCTGCTGATTGGCCGCATGGTGAAACAGTATCAGGCGCGCCATGGCGGCACACCGGTGGGAGCTTCACTGTAACGCCCTGGCTGACAGCGGGCCTCATGTCAGCCTGTTAAGAAGCTATTCGAATAAAGCAGCCCCTTGTTGAAGGGGCTGTTTTTTTGTTTATGCAGATGTGTGGGTATGGTGCAGTGAAACGCAATCATCGGGCCTACAAACGACATCGTCGACCATGCCCTGCCTAAAACGACAGATCCACCACCACGCTATCCGTATAACTTCCCGCCGCTGGCGTATTCTGCGTCGTCAGAATCTGCGCAGTATAAGTGAAGTTGCGCGTCACCAGATCCGCGTTCAGGGAGGTGGCGCTGGCGCTACTCCAGCGGTCAGTGCCGGTCGGTCCCCAGCGCGTTGTGGTGGTGGTGCCTTTATAAATGTCATAAGCCAGCCGGTTGGTGCCGCTCGCCATCTGGCGCGTGGTGCCGCTGTAGTAGCTGCCATTGCTCAACCCCACAGTGAAGGTGCTGCCTTTAGAACACACCACGTTGATGGTCTGCTGCACCGTGGAGAAACTCCCCACCAGCGGTGCGCTGCCAAAACTCACGTTAGGCGCGGTGATGGTGGTGCAGTCGTTGGTCACAACCAGGTTAACGGTAATCGGCATGGCGGTGCCGGTACTGGTTTGCACTGTTCCTACGCACAAACCTGCTACGTTCAAACCCGCGCACACCGTATAACTCACCGTTATGGTTATCGTCGTGGTGTAAGTGCCGGCTGCAATCACCTGTCCCGTCAGGGTGCGGAAATAGAGCGGAATATTAAAGTTAAGGCTGTTCCCCAGCCCAAGCAGTAAAGCCGAGCTCCAGCGATAGCTGCCGCCCTGCTGCAATTCCGTAGCGCAGGCGCTGTCGATGCACATTTGAATGGGAATGCTGTCGGTACCGGTGCTGGAACTTTTCAACACCGCCCGCGTGCCGCTGAGATAGGTCGCAGTGGTGAAGGCGTATGTGACGTTATCGGTGCCCAGCAACGACAACGTACCTGACCCACAGTTGACGTTGGTGGTGCTGGAGGTGTTCTGCACCGTGGAGCCCACCGCGAATGTCGTCACGGAGCCAAAGGTCGCCGTTGGGGCCGATAAACTACAAAGCGCATAACTGGTGCCCGGCAAGATAAACAGCGCCAGCAGCAAAAAAATCTTTCTCATGGTGAAATTCCTGACTGTGAATTATTGGCCGTGCTGACCGCCGAACCCGGCGCTGGCGGCGGCAGATCGCACGTCAGCGGACCGTAGGTCTCCAGTGCTTTTGGCTGGCCGTTAGCAATGGTCAGCGTGGTATCACAACTGCGCCCATCAGGCGTCACGACATGAATTGGGTTTTCAGCGCTCAGATTCTCCATCCAGACAATGCCATCCCATCCGATATATTCCGTACCCTGATTCGGGCGCAACACCTGGCTGGAGATCGGCAACGGTTGCCCTTGTTTATCCTGTAGCACCACGCTGGCAGCACGCAGGCGCTCCACCGGGAAGTTCAGCAGGTAACCACTTTTCCGTTTCACCGCAAAACGCTGTTCCACCTTGGGTGCGGTGCGGTCAGCCGGTAAATCCAGGGTATCGATATCGTATTTTGCGCCGTAGTAACTGCTGATCGATGGCACCAGCAAATAGCCCTGATTATCAGTGCGTCCCATTGCCTGGTTTTCATAGCGCACGGTGACATCCGGGTAATCGGTTTTCACCACCACAAACGCATCATTGATGTCGTTGGCGGCAAACACGCGGTTATCCATCAGCACCAGCGAACCGGTGAAATCGGCCCACTGCGTGGTGTTATCGTTATCGCCGTAGAACCCGGCAGAGGTGTCGATTTTGTTGTTGCGATAGCGCAGGCTTGCCTGGCGGTAATCACCGCTGTCGCCACCCTGATTGGCCCAGGCCGCATCATACGCAAAGCCACCATCGGTCGGCATGGCGCGTGACACGTAGAGGCGCTGATTGTTGTTGCCCTGTTGATCGCGCTCGTAGCTCACCGAAGCACTGCTCTGCTCGCCGAATGGGATTACCAGCGAGATAGCGCCGCTCCAGTCACCCTGTTCCTGATCGCGGCTGGCGGAGATATACAGGCTGCTGTTACCCCACAGATTTTTACTCCAGGACAGGTTCCACAAGCGGGTGCGATCGCCCGATCCGCCGGCAATATCAAAGTAGGCCAGGCCCAGACTGCCATATTGATTGAGTGACACGCTGGCGGTGTACTGCGCACTGCGTCGTGCCAGTGAGTAGCTGGTGTTGGCGCTGTCGCCCCGGCTGCCGACCAGCGCCAGATTGCCGTAATCGGCGGTGCGTAATACATGCTGGGTGCCGAGGCTAAACCAGCTGTTGTTATATTGATAACCCCAGCTGTATTGCGTGCCGGGTTTACCTTCCATCTGACTTTGTGCCAGCGCACCATTGACCACGCCCCAGCTGCCGAGCTTCACCAGTCCCCCTGCGCCGCCGGTGGCCACGCTGTCGCTGCCTTCCGCATGGCTCTCCAGCGTCAGCCAGTCGGTTAACCCATAACGATAAGAGCCGCTGGCTGCTGCTGCGCCATAGTCAAAGTTCTCCAGTCCGTAGTTTTCACGAATAGCACCGGCTGAGAAGGAGTAATCCGACAAACCCTGTCGCAGCAGGCTGCTGGAGACATAAAACGGCAGCGTGGTAGTGACCTGGCGCCCCACGGCATCGGTGGTGGTGATCACCGCATCGCCCGCGCCATTGACGAACGGCACATTGGTCAGCGACCACGGACCCGGCTGCACATTGGCTTGCGTGCTGCGATAACCGTTAATAAACAGATCGACGGAAGAGGGCACTGCGGCCTGGCCGGAAAACGCCGGTAGCGGGTAAGTGACCAAATCCGGTCGCACGCTGAAATCACGCGCAATCTGCACGCCACCCAGACGCACGCTGTTACTCCAGCTCAGCGCATCGGTGACCAGATCCCCGGCGCGCCAGCTAATTGCAACGTTCTCATCTTCATTGCTGAACCAGGTATCGTAGCGAATGTATCCCTCTTGCTGACCGCTGACACCGCCTTCCAGTTGTTGGGTGTAGACGCCATTGGTGGAGAATTGCCCGCTGGGACCAAACACGCGCAGCTCATTCCAGCTCGACAGGCGCGATCCGGCATTATCCGTACGGGTGGCGTAAAAGTCGTAATTGAGCAGCGCACCGTTACTGGCTCGCCCCGGATAGCGAGGGCCGCGCTGATCTTTACCGATCACCTGGCCGGGCAGCCAGGCGGGTGGAACGGTGAGCAACAGGCGCTGACGGCGCTCGTCATATTCTGCTTTCACCTCCGCAAGTTGATTCACATCGATTTGCTCGCCCTGGAGTTTCTCCGCAGGGATACCGGCACGCTGTAAATCGCCACTGCGCAGCCAAAAGTCGCCGTTTTTACGCTCCACCGGCACGATATCGCCGCGCGCGTTCTGATTCACCACCAGCTCCAGCATAAACTGCTGACCGCTGGCGTTGTTCTCCAGCGCAGGGGGCGGTGGTAGCTCGGAAAAGGTCTCCGCGCTACTGATTTGAGGTAACAGGCATAGCACGCTAGCCACTGCCAACGTGCAGGGATGCAGCGAATACGTCATCAACGCGCGGCCGCGCTGCTCCAGTGCCCTTTATTCACTTCTGCGGACAGCTCACCGCTCACGCTGCTGGTTAATGGCCAGCGGTTACTGCTGTTTGCCAGCACATAGCCAAACAGGCCATTGCCCAAGCGGCGGCCACCAATGGTGACATTACTCAGCCGCGCATGGCCGTTGCCCCGGTTGGTGAGTTCCAGCCAGCGCTTGCCACCACTGTCCACCTGCTGCCAGCTCAGTTGCGGCTTCGCACTGTCGCTGGTCACGCCGCTGCCGTAGACAAACAGCGGAACCGAATAGCGCATCTGGAAGGTTAATCCCGCCTGATTTTCGCCGGGCGTGCGCGGCGTGGGGATTTCATCCAGCACCACGCGATAGGACATTTCGCGTCCCGCTTGCGGCGCGCCCTGCTTAATCAGGCGCACCAGCTGTTTCTGACCCGGTTCGAGGCGCACCATTGGCGGGCTGGCGACCACTTGCTGCTGAGTTTGATACTGTTCCTGACCGCCCACTTGCAGCCAGCTAAAGATGCGCACCTGCATCATGGTGGTGGCATTCCCACGGTTCTCCAGCCACAACTCACTGGCTTTCTCATCAGGGTTAATGGCTGGGTCGATTGGCCAAATCATCAGCGAATTAGCGGCGTGGGCGGCAGGCATTAGTGCCATGGTAAACAACAGTAACAGAGCGCGCAGGTTCATGATTATTCATCCTTCTTTATCACTTCCGTCACCAGCTAAGCGTAACGGTTAAGGTGTCGGTATAAGTGCCGGCGCGCGTGGGGCCGGGCAACGTTAACAGGCCATAAATCGGCAAAGTAATGTTATTGGCGTTGCTGTAACTCAGCGCCACGGCGCTGTTCACCGGAATCGCCGTGGTATGTGCAACATTGGTATAGAGGTAATAGGGCACGGTATTGGTATTGCCCGAGATCTTGAGATTGCGAGTGGAGGTGTAGTTGGCGCCGCCATTAATGCTCATGCTGACGGCAGTGCCTGGCGTGCAGGCAAGGGTGATGGTGGTGCTTTGCACATAGCTGGCGCTCACGCTGCTGGACGACACGCCAGATTGCGTACCGAAATTAAGCGTGCCAAAGACCCCGGTATTGGTACCGGAGACAACACAGCCTGCCACTACTGACGCAGAGACCTGAAAGTTTGCGGTTGGCAACCCCCAGGCAGAGACGCTCCCTATCAGCAGGGCGAGGCCGCCTGCACTGTGCGCCCAACGCTGCACCACGGCCACCCTGATTACTCCACTACTGACCTCAGTAGTTCACCGCAACGTTAATGGTATCGGTGTAAGTACCTGCCGGGATCAATGGGTTAAATCCGCCCCCCACCACACGACCGTAAATGGCATAGTTGGTGCCTAAGGTCGGATCTGTGGTGCCGCTGGCGGCAATGTTGGTGTTATTGGCGATAGCGGTGGTAAACGCCGCATCGCTATACAGGGTATAGGCAATGCCCTGGGTGTTGTTGGAGCCGAGAATCAGATAGCGCGGCTGGCCGCTGACGGTGCCGTAAATGGTCGCCGGTGCAGCATTACTGCTGGTGACCTGCACGTTGAAAGTCTGGCCGGTGGTGCAGCGAACATAAATACCGTTGCCCGATGCGCCGACCAGCGTGGCGTTCAGGGTATCGAAGGTTGCGGCGCTGCTACCAAAGTTCAGGGTACCGAAGTTGACGCCTGTGGTGGCAGACTGACCATTCACCAGACAACCGGTGGTCAGGGTCAGGGTCGCATTAATGGTTCCCGTTGTGGTGGCGGCAAAAGCCGCGGTAGGGGCGAGCACTACGCTCAGGCTGGACGCCAAAAGAAAAAGCTTGAGTTTCATAATCATTCCTTACTGATTATCCAAGGTCATTGCTTTTTCACCTGGTGATTCATTTATGTAAACGAATCCGAATTCAAACAAGAGCCACGATCGGCTTAACCGCGTAAGTGCCCGACATCTAGGAATATTCTTAGATGGTGGGTTAATGATTTATATCAGTTTTCTTTACTATAGATCAGCAAATCAACACTTGGGACGTTGCGCTTAGATTTTTCATTAATCAATTCACACTTTTCGCCGATAACTCAGTAATCGCAAGGGGTGACAACAGATTAAAAAAACTAAACAGCGAGTGATTTAACCCTCTACCGCGATTAACCGTTCAATGCTATGTTCGTGCATTAATCAGATATTATTAATTTTTCTGACTGCGACAGACGATGAAAAACAAAAAACATAGCGCGGTGTTTCCAGAATTATCTGGATCGGCTCCTTCCTCTGCCTCACTGCGTGCGGTCATTACTCACCCTTAATCAATGTTCTCGAACTCTTTGAACTTTTTTGACGATACAGCACCTGCTCCGCAGCGGGCTGAGTTTAGGAGCGCACATGCTGCTGGTTACCTGGGATAGCGTTCTGGTCACGGTTTCATTGATCGTGGCCTTCATTGCTGCGTTTACCGCACTGGATACGGCCGGACGCGTCGCGGTTTCGCGCGGCTGCCTGGCGAAAATGTGGCTGATTGGCGGTGGCACCGCGATGGGCATTGGCATCTGGGCGATGCACTTCATTGGCATGCTGGCGATGATGATGCCGATGACCATGCGTTATGACATTACCCTCACCACGGTTTCCCTGCTGGTGGCGATCCTCTCTGCCATCTTCGCCTTCGCCCAGGGTGTTCAGGGCAGCCATCTGACCCCGCGTAGGCTGATAAGTGGCACCCTGATACTCGGCAGCGGCGTGGTGGCGATGCATTACATCGGCATGAATGCCCTGATGATTGAACCGGCGATTCGCTGGGACATGCCATTGGTCGCGCTCTCCGTGGTGATTGCCTATGCCGCCTCGGGGGCGGCACTGTGGCTGGCGTTTCATCTGCGCCAGGGCGAGAGCGTGTGGATTATGCGTGTCTGTGCCGCGCTGGTGATGGGCATTGCCATCGCCGGGATGCACTACACCGGCATGGCGGCGGCGGAGTACAGCATGCCGAGCACCATGCAGCAGCATCATGGCATCAGTGAGGATGGACTGGCGGTGTGGGTGACCATTATCACGCTGTCCATTCTTGGTCTCACGCTGTTAGTTTCCATGCTGGATGCCCAGCTGCGCGCCGCGCGTCTGGCGGCCAAGCTCAAGCGTGCCAATAGCGAACTGCGCCAACTGGCGATGCATGACAATCTCACCTCGCTCCCTAACCGCGTGTTATTGGAGCAGCAGCTGACGGCACAGATCAAGCAAGCCACCTTACAGGATGAAAGCTTTGCACTGATGTTTATGGATCTCGACGGCTTCAAAGCCGTCAACGATACCTGGGGCCATCACGTGGGCGATCGCCTGCTTATCGCGGTCGCCGAACGTCTGCGCGTGCAGCTGGGCGAGGGCGTGCTGCTGGCGCGACTGGGTGGCGATGAGTTTGTGCTGCTGTGTCCACAATACAATGATTTGCAAGCCTCGGCGCTGGCGCAGCAGCTGGTGAATGCGATTGATGCGCCGTTTGAACTGGATCGTTATTCACTGCGGGTGTCGTTGAGTATCGGCATCGTGGTGTTCCCGCAGCACGGTCGTAGCCAGCAGGAGATGATGTTCAACGCCGACTCCGCCATGTATCACACCAAACACAGCGGCCGAAACGGCTGGTGTCTGTTTGAACCGATGATGAGCGCCGTGGCACAGCATCAGCTGGCGCTGGCGAATGACTTGTGGAATGCGCTGGAATACCAGGAAATGTGCCTGTTTTATCAGCCAAAATTCCGCGCAGGCGGCACGGTGCTCATGGGCTTTGAAGCGCTGCTGCGCTGGCAACATCCGCGTCGCGGATTACTGATGCCGGATATGTTCCTGCCGCGTGCGGAGAAAACCGGGCAAATCGTGGCGCTGGGCAATTGGGTGATCAACGAAGCGTGCCGTCAGTTAAAACAGTGGCACGATGAAGGCAACCGCGACTGGAGCGTGTCAGTTAACCTTTCGGCGTTGCAATTCCATCAGCGCGATCTCATCGACAGCTTGCGTCATGCACTGCTGCGCTATCAGCTGCCGGAGGGGGCGCTGATGCTGGAGATTACCGAGAATATCGCGATGCGCGACCCGCAGTTCAGCCAGCAACGCATTGCAGAATTGCATCAACTCGGCGTGAAAGTGGCGATCGATAACTTCGGTATCGGCTATGCCAATTTACTGCATCTGAAACATCTGGAAGCCACCGAACTGAAAATCGACCGCGCCTTTATTAACAGCCTGCGTGCCGACAGCGAGGACGCCACCGTCGTGAGCGCGATGCTGACACTGGCACAAAGTCTCAATCTGCGCATGGTGGCCGAAGGGGTAGAAACCGAGGAACAGCAGCGTCTGCTGACCGGGCTCGGTTTTGACACGCTGCAGGGCTATCTGCTGGGCAAGCCAACACCGGCGGAGCGTATCGGTGAATTTACCGCTGTGTTTAATGCACCGCCGCTGTTTGCTGAGCACCCGCTGCCCTTAACCAACGCCTGATAAATCATCTTTATTTTCTTCCGCATCGGAAGGTTTCATCGTTCAAAGACTCAAATCGGCAGAGTTCCTGCCGATAAAACACACAATAAAACCTATAGCCTTGACTTTTTTTCATAACACCACAGCTGATTGATAACGGCTTTAACTTGGGAAATCACTATGTTAGTGACTTCGTACGATTCGTTTACTGTCATCGTTTCCATTCTGGTGGCGATGCTGGCCTCGTTTACCGCGCTGGATATGGCGGGACGCGTGGCTTCTTCAACTGGCAAGGTGGCGCTGGTTTGGTTATTAGGCGGTGGATTCGCCATGGGCGTGGGCGTCTGGGCGATGCATTTCATCGGCATGCTGTCGATGAGCCTGGATATGGTGATGAGCTACGATCCGCTGCTGACCGCCACCTCAATGGCGGTGGCGATCCTGGCGTCGATTTTTGCTTTGTGGCTGGTGTGCTCATCGCATGATTTATCCTGGCGGCGCTTAACGGGCGGGGCTTTGGTGCTCGGTTCCGGCGTGGTCGCCATGCACTACATGGGCATGGCCGCGCTGATGTTTGCGCCGGGCATCGTCTGGAATTGGGGCTGGGTTGCCGCTTCAGTGGTGATTGCGCTGGTGGCATCGGGCGCGGCACTGTGGCTCGCCTTTAACCTGCGCGAAGGACATGGTCGCGTGACCATTCTGCGTCTGGGTGCTTCGGTGGTAATGGGCTGCGCCATTGCTGGTATGCACTACACCGGTATGGCCGCGGCCAGCTTCCCGATGATGAGTCATGCCACGCACATGGGCGTTAACAGCAACTGGCTGGCGATTGTGGTCACCGTGGTAACGCTGGCGATCCTCGGCATTACGTTGCTGGTTTCGATGCTGGATGCACGCCTGCAAGCGCGCACCTCCATCCTTGCGCACTCGCTGGCGGAAGCCAACCGCGAGCTGGCGCAACTGGCCCTGCACGATAACCTGACGCGCCTGCCAAACCGTATTTTGCTGGAAGACCGTCTGGAACAATCGATCAACAAAGCCAATCGCGAGAAGTCGCAGTTTGCGCTGATGTTTATGGATCTGGATGGCTTCAAAGCGGTCAATGACGCCTTTGGTCACCATGTGGGTGACAACCTGCTGATTGCCGTGGCCGAGCGCATGATCAGTCAGATGAAAGGGCACTACACCCTGGCACGCATGGGTGGCGACGAGTTCGTGCTGCTGATCGAAATCGATGAGCCCAATGACGCCGCAGCGGTAGCGGATGCGTTGGTGAAAGCGGTTGATCGTCCGTTTGATATTTCACGCTACGAGCTGGTGGTGTCGCTGAGTATCGGCATCGCGGTTTATCCTGGCGACGGCAAAGATGAGCGCGAGCTGATGTTTAACGCCGACGCTGCGATGTACCACACCAAAAACAACGGCCGCAACGGCTACAACTTCTTCCAGCCATCGATGAATACCCTGGCGCAGTCGCAATTACAGCTCAATAACGATCTGTGGCAAGCGCTGGATAACGGAGAGTTGCGTCTGTTCTACCAGCCAAAATATTGTGCGCCGAGCGGTCCGATTCTCGGTTTTGAAGCGCTGCTGCGCTGGGAACATCCGACGCGCGGTTTGCTGGCACCGGACAAATTCCTGCCAATTGCTGAGAAGACCGGCATGATCATCAACATCGGCAACTGGGTGATCAACGAAGCCTGCCGTCAATTGCACTGCTGGCATCTGCAGGGCCATCCACACTGGTCGGTGGCGGTGAACCTCTCCGCGCTGCAGTTTGAGCAGAGCAACCTGGTAGAAACCGTCACCCAGGCGCTGGCGAAGCATCAGATCCCGGCCGAGTTGCTGACGCTGGAAGTCACCGAAACCACGGCGATGCGCGATCCGGAAGAGAGTGTGCGAATTCTGACGCAACTAACGGATATGGGCGTGAAAGCCTCGATTGATGATTTCGGTACCGGCTATTCAAGCCTGCTGTATCTCAAGCGTCTGCCCGCCAGTGAGTTGAAGATCGACCGCGCCTTCGTCAATGAACTGCAGGCGAAATCTGAAGATGCCACCATTGTCTCTGCCATTGTGGCACTGGCGCAGTCGCTCGATCTCAAAGTGGTGGCGGAAGGGGTGGAAACGCAGGATCAACAAGCGTTCCTCACCGGCCTGGGTTGCGATACCTTGCAGGGTTATTTACTGGGCAAACCAGTGCCGCCAGAACGCATCCATGAACTGCCGAATTTTGTCGAAAACGAGCAGCAACTGGTGCAGTTGCCGTAAGGGTATTTGTGCGGTGATGGCCCTCATTCTCACGCAGGAAGAGGGTCGTCCTCTGCGCGGCTAAGTGTGATTCCCTGTCTGACGCTCCCCTTTCCAATTAGCAGGAGAAGGGAGCTTCATCAGCGCGGTTTAGCGTGAATGTCTAAGTAACATTCCCGGCCCAACAATCCACTATTACGCTTGCGGGATAGGGCCATGATAGTGAAAATGGCCGCACTCATTTCCAACATCGGAGCCAGGGTGGCGAAATATCAGCAGTTGGTCGATCAGCTTCGGACGCAGATCGAAGCGCGCATCTGGCCGCCGGGCGAAAAGCTGCCGTCATTACGTCAGCAGGCGGAGCAGAGCGGCCTTAGCCTGATGACGGTGATGCACGCCTATGAAGTGCTGGAAAGCCAGGGCTGGATCCTGTCAAAACCGCAATCCGGATACTACGTTGCGCCACGAGCTGCCGAAAGCCGCCCGCGTCTGCCGACACAGGCGATTGCCAAAACCGAGCAGGCGGACACCAACAGTTTCGTTTTTGATGTGCTGCAAGCCACGCGTGACCCTGGCATCATGCCGTTTGGCTCTGCCTTTCCCGATCCCGAACTCTTTCCGCAGCGTCAGCTGATGCGCTCGCTGGTTAAGGTCTCACACAATCTGAAACCCAGCGATGCCCTGAATAACCTGCCGCCCGGCAACGAAGCGCTGCGGAAAATTCTGGCGCAACGTTATGCCCAGCAGGGCATCACCTTGTCGCCGGACGATATCGTCATCACCAACGGCGCGATGGAAGCGCTCAACCTCAGCCTGCAAGCGGTGACCGAACCCGGTGATTGGGTGGTGATTGAAAATCCTTCTTTCTACGGCGCCTTGCAGGTGATTGAGCGGCTGAAACTGAATGCGATTGCCATCGCCAGCGATGTTGAGCAGGGCATCGATCTCGACGAGCTGGAGCAGGCATTGCAACGCTGGCCGGTCAAAGCCTGCTGGCTGATGACCAATCGACAAAACCCGCTGGGCTTTACCCTGAGCGCTGAACGAAAACAACAGTTGGTCACTCTGCTGTCGCGCTACCAGGTCGCGATGATTGAGGATGACGTTTACAGCGATCTCTACAGCGGCCACGACAAGCCTTTGCCTGCCAAAGCTTTTGATCGCGAGGGGAATGTGCTGCACTGCGGCAGTTTTTCCAAGAATCTGGTAGCGGGATTTCGCGTTGGTTGGGTGGCTGCCGGGCGCTATGCTCAGCGCGTACAGCGTATTCAGCTCATGAGCACGCTCTCCACCAGCGCGCCGATGCAGCTGGCATTAGCCGACTTCCTCAGCACCCGTAGTTACGACACGCACTTAAAGAAGTTGCGCCAGACGCTGGCAAAACGTAAGCAGCTGGCGCAGCAGGCTTTACGTCGTGTGCTGCCTGTTGACGCGCAGATCAGTGATACGCCAGGCGGCTATTTCTTGTGGATTGCGCTGCCGCAGCAGATCAACACCACGCAGCTGTATCATCTGGCGTTAAAAGAGGGCATCAGTATCGCGCCCGGTCAGCTGTTCTCGGGCAGTGAAGGGTTCAGCCACTGTTTCCGCTTCAACACCGCCTGGCCGTGGGATGCGCGCGCCGAGGCGGCGGTGGAGACGTTAGGGAAATTGATTGCTCAGCTGGAGTCGGCTTAACGGCTCTGTCGCAAAATGTTGGCCCCTGAGACGACTGACCACAAAGGATTACCAATATGGTCAGTCTGAATTGTCACCGATGTGCCGGTTGTACCTGCAGGGCAATCTAACAATATCGCGTCAGATTTTTGTAGCCTGTGCTGTCTTGCATCTTGTGCAAGGCGATATTCATCAGATAGTTGCCGCCTGTTTATTGCCCCATGTCAGGTAATAAACATCATAAAAATCCACTTCGCCTTTCTGCTTCATCAGGCGATCGATGCCGCTGCGCACGCGGTCAGGCGTGCCGGGATTTTCCACGATCTTATCCAGCGCCTGCTGAGACACCGGCTGCACGTAATACCATTCACCGTTGTAGCAGACGCGCAGATCCAGCGTGTCGATATCCTCAAAACGGTATTTCGGGTTGATATCCATCAGCATCAGGAAGCTCATCACCAATACAAAGGCGGTAGCGAACCAGAACGCGGGCCAGCCAAGCATCTCGGTGGAGAAGATCAGCGCCACGCACAGCGCGTAACACAGATACATGATCGCCCAGAGCCCCGGATGGGTTTTGAGGAATGAAAAGCTAAAGCGTGGCAGATTATCGCGCTGGCCTTCACGGTTAAGCGTGGCGATTTCATCGAGCAGAATTTGTTTGATCGCTTCCATAGTTCACCTCTGAATGTTACTGCCTGCCAGTTAATCACATAACAGTGAAGTGAATCAGACACAGATCCCGGGTGTTTTTTTATAACAGTTTATTAGCCGCTTTTCCGGCGCCACAAAATGTTAAATATGTTGCCAGGTAATTTGGCTTTAGTAAGGTAAATCCTTCTTTTATGTGAATTTTGTTGGTGGGCGCACATTGCAATGCCCTCGGGCTTTGCCACAATTAAGCAACATGGCTTCCCGGAGAAAGAGTATGACTGCCAACACTTCCAGCCTGCTGTTACTGATGTCTTTCGCCGCCGGTACCTTTTCAGCAGGTTCATCGAATAACCCGCAGCATCTGATGCTGTCGGTGCCCTCGGGCGGCGTCCCGAACAACCTACTGCCGCTGATCATCTGGCCCGGCATTGCGCCTGACTATGATGAAGAGCTGCAAAGCGACAGCGCAGCCTGGTTTGAAAAAACCTTCACCGACAACGGTTGGCCTGCCGCATGGCGCGCGCCGATCTTCCCTTATACCCATTACCATCCCAACACCCATGAAGTGCTAGGCGTGGCGTCGGGCTGGGCGGAAGTCCTGTTTGGCGGCGATAGCGGCCGTATGGTGACGCTGCGCGAGGGCGATGCGGTGCTCATCCCCGCCGGTGTCGGCCATAAACAGGTGTTTGCCTCGGACGATTTTTTCGCCGTTGGCGCCTATCCTGAAGGAATGTCCCCGGAAACTGTGCGTGATGAACCTTCTCGTTTACGCGCGGCGAAAGATCAAATTGCGCGCGTACCGTTACCGCATCGCGATCCTTTCACGGGCGGCGATGGGGCGATGACGGATATCTGGCTGCCAATTGCGCAGCAGTTAATGCACCAATAAGGTGCGAAAAAGCGTTTATCCGGCGCTGTCCCGCTATCGGGGCGCGTGTGCCATTAGGGGCGCAACCCTCTGGCACACTTTGTGCAGGAGAGGATCCAGGTCCTCTGACAAGCGCCGGGTAAATCATGAAAGAAAGCTACCAGATAGCGTCACACTTCTATGATGAGATGTTATTGAGCAACGGCGAACACCGTGCGCACTATCAGCATTACTGGGAGTGGTTACAACAGGCGGACAAAGAGGCCGTGGCGCGTAAGCGCGAAGAAGCGGAACTGCTGTTTCATCGTGTGGGCATCACCTTCAACGTCTATGGTGAAGACGGCGGCGCGGAGCGGCTGATTCCGTTCGACAGCGTGCCGCGTATTATTCCGGCCAGTGAATGGGCGATGCTCGATCGCGGCATCCGCCAGCGCGTACAAGCCCTGAATGCCTTCCTGCATGACATCTACCATCAACAGCACATCCTCAAGGCGGGGATCGTGCCGGCCGAGCAGGTATTGATCAACGATCAGTATCAGCCCTGCATGCAAGGCGTTGATCTGCATCGCAACATCTATGCGCATATCACCGGCGTCGATATGGTGCGGAATAACGACGGCGAATATTACGTCCTCGAGGACAACCTGCGCACACCGTCCGGCGTCTCCTACATGCTGGAGAACCGTAAGATGATGATGCGCCTCTACCCGGAACTGTTTGTGGAACAGCATATTGCCCCGGTAGAGCGCTATCCGTCCCATCTGCTGCAAACCCTGCGCGAAAGCTCACCGGTCAACGATCCGGTGGTGGTGGTGCTGACGCCGGGCCGCTTCAACAGCGCCTACTTCGAACACAGTTTCCTTGCGCAGCAGATGGGCGTTGAGCTGGTGGAAAGTGCCGATCTGTTTGTCAAAGACGGTGCGGTGATGATGCGCACCACCGCCGGGCCTTGCAAAGTCGATGTGATCTATCGCCGTGTTGATGATGCGTTCCTCGATCCGCTGGCGTTCCGTCCCGATTCGATGCTCGGCGTGCCGGGCCTGCTGTCGGTGTATCGATCCGGTAACGTGGTGTTGGCCAATGCCATTGGCACCGGCGTGGCCGATGACAAATCGATCTATCCCTACGTGCCCGACATGATCCGCTTCTATCTGGATGAAGATCCGATCCTCAACAACGTGCCGACCTGGCAGTGCCGCAAGCCGCAGGATCTGACTTACGTCCTCGCCAATCTCAGCAAAATGGTGGTGAAAGAGGTACACGGCGCCGGCGGTTACGGCATGTTGATTGGTCCGGTGGCCAGCCAGCAGGAGCTGAGTGATTTTCGCGATCGTTTGAAAGCACGCCCGGAAAACTATATCGCGCAGGACACGCTATCGCTCTCCACCTGCCCGACGTTTATCGACAACGGCCTGGCGCCGCGTCATATCGATTTGCGTCCCTTTGCCTTATGTGGTGCGGATATTCGTTTAGTGCCGGGTGGCTTAACCCGCGTGGCGCTGACCGAAGGTTCGCTGGTGGTGAACTCATCGCAGGGCGGTGGCACCAAGGACACCTGGGTTCTGGAGGATGACGCATCATGCTAAGCCGCACGGCCAGTGGCCTCTATTGGATGGCGCGCTATCTGGAGCGCGCAGAACAACTTGCCCGGGTGCTGGATGTCACCAACCGGCTTTCGCTGATGCCGGTGCGTAACAGCCAAACCGATGAGCTGCTGTTGCCGCTCAATCTCACCGGCACGCGCCAGCTGTTTGAAACCCTCAACGGGCGTTTCACCATGCCGCAGCTGTTTAACTTTTTCGCTCTTGATGATCGTAACCCCAGCAGCATTTTTAGCTGCTGGCAGGAGGCGTGGAACAATGCGCACACGGTGCGCGGCAGTCTGTCGTCTGAAGTGTGGGAGAGCATCAACTCGACGTGGATTGAGATGCGTAACATGCGGCGACGCGGCATCACCAGCGCCAACGCTGACAGCTTTTTTGACTGGGTTAAAGAGCGTTCTCACCTGTTTCGTGGCGCGATGTTCGGCACTTTGCTGCGTGGCGATGCGATGTGTTTTATCCGTATCGGCACGCTGATGGAGCGCAGCGACGGTACCGCGCGTTTGTTGAGCGTCAACCAGCAACTGCTGGAGCAAAACCCCGATTCGGTGCGGGAATACTACTGCCTCGATACCTTGCTGCGTGCGGTGTCGGCGCGTGAAGCCTATAACGCGATCTTTAAGCAGCAGCTGATGCCGGATCTGGTGAATGAGATGCTGATCCTGCGTAACGAAAGCCCGCGTTCGCTGCACTCCTGCATTGAGGAGATCGCCAACCAGCTGGAACAGATCGGCAGCAGCGGTGAGGATCGTCCACGCTATCTGGTGACGGTGCTGTTGGCCGAAATGCGCTTCAGCACCTGGGAGAGTCTGACGCGTGACGGGTTGTACAGCTGGCTTAATCACTTTCTCTCGCAGACCAATGCGCTGGCAGAAAGCATCAATCAGACTTATCTGGAGGCGAAATGAGACTGAACATCGAGCACAAAACCTGGTATGCCTATGAGCATCAGGTCAAACTCAGCACCCAGTATCTGCGCCTGACGCCGCAAAACTCGGTGCACCAGCAAATCCTGTCATGGGATCTTGATCTGCCGTGTGAAGCCACGCGCACCACGGATGCTTACGGCAACGTGCTGCACGTGCTGACGCTGGATACACCTCATCAGCAACTGGAGATTGCCGCGCGCGGGGTGGTGGAAATTCTGGATGAAGGGGAGTATTCCCCCGACCCTGAATCGATCCTTTCGCCATTGGTGTTTCTGCGTGCCACGCCATTAACCTTGCCCGATGCGGCGATACGCGATTTCGCACAGCGCTACTGGCACGCGGAAAAACCGCTCGCCAGCCTGGAAAAACTGATGGATGAGCTGCTGTTAAAAATGCCGTACCAGCCTGGCAGCACCCAGGTGAGTGATACCGCAGCGAAAGTATTTGCGGCGGGCAGCGGCGTTTGCCAGGATCACAGCCATGTGTTTCTGGCTTGTTGTCGCAGTCTCGGGATCCCGGCGCGCTATGTCAGCGGCTATCTTTATACGGACAATGTAGAACACGTTGCTACTCACGCCTGGGTTGAAGCCTGGCTGGATGGCAGTTGGCACAGCTTTGATATCACCAACAATACGCGCAGTACGCGCCAGCATTTACGTCTGGCGGTGGGTGTGGATTATCTCGATGCTTGTCCGGTGCGCGGTATGCGGCTGGGTGGCGGCGGTGAGGATATGCTGGCGATGGCCGCGGTGCAGCAGGTGCATGCGCAGCAGTGATATTTTTTTGCAGGCGTGACTATGACTTATTGTGTGGCAATGCGTTTATCGTCAGGGATGATTTTTGTATCGGATTCACGCACCAACGCGGGCGTCGATCATATTTCCTCGTTCCGTAAATTACATGTGTTTCAGGTGGATGATGAACGCACGCTGGTGCTGCAAAGTGCCGGTAATCTGGCGACCACGCAAAGCGTGATGAGTTTGCTACGGCGTAATAACCACGACAGCGATCAGCCCAATCTGCTGAATGGGCGCTCGCTGTATGACATTGCGCTGCTGGTGGGGGAAACCCTGCGTGAAGTGATCAAACGTGATGGCGAAGAGTTTGGTGGCACGCTGCTATTAGGGGGACAGATTCGTGGTGAAGAGCCGCGCCTGTTCCAGATCTATCCGCAGGGCAACTTCATTGAAGCCAGTGTGGATACGCCATATTTCCAGATTGGTGAAAGCAAGTACGGCAAGCCAATTATTGATCGCGTATTGCGTTATGAAACCCCGCTCAGCCAGGCGATGCAGTGTGCGCTGATTTCCATGGACTCGACGCTGGCGAGTAATATTTCGGTGGGCCTGCCGCTGGATGTGATGGTGTATCACACCGACAGCTTCAAAGATAACGAACAGCATCATATTACCGAACAGCACCCTTACTTTTCGCAGATTCGTCAGTTGTGGAGCAAAGGCTTGTTGAGTGTGTTCTCACAATTGCCGCCGTTGAAACTTTAACCGCTCACGCACGATGAATCGGGCGGTGCCACACCATCGATAAGTGGTTGTGTTTTCAGGGGCGGCTTCTGCCGCTCGCTGGCTCGACAATCCTCTGTACGGTTCGCTAGCGGTGCCATTACTGGCTAACGCCCTGCGTTTCCCCCCGTTATTTCCGTTTCGCTTTCTCACTGGTCATAAATCTGAAAACAAGCCTGTTTAACTTCGGTGCCATAAACCTCTGCGCACAAAAGGTGAATGATGTTTTCTGTTGATCAGCTTCTCGATACTTACTGGCCAGGCCATCACCCCGCGAACTGGCAAAAAAGCCTGTTGAAATGGGCGGTTCGCGAACATGAATTCCAATCTTTTGCTGACCGTTATCGCCACCTGAAAGGGGTGGATATGGTCGAGCAAGTGCTGGAGCACCTGGATGTGCGCTGTGAATTAAGTGAACGCGATTTGGAGCAGATCCCGACCAGCGGTCCGGTGGTGATTGTCGCCAACCATCCGCTCGGTGCGCTGGACGGACTGGCGCTGCTAGCGGCCGTGTCTCAGGTGCGTCGTGATGTGAAAATCGTGGCAAACCGCATGCTGATGATGCTGGAGCCGATCAACAATCTGATGTTGCCGGTGGATAACATGGGCAACCGCACCAGTCGCGAACAGCTGACGCGCATGCAGCAGCATCTCGACAATCAGGGCGCACTGATTATCTTCCCGGCGGGTGAAGTGTCGCGCCTTTCGAGCCGTGGTGTGCGCGATAACCGCTGGCATCACAGCTTCCTGCGCCTGGCCGCCCGTGCTCGTGCGCCGATTGTTCCGGCACACGTCGTCGGACGTAATAGCCTTGCGTTCTATGCCGCCGCCAAAATCGCCTCACCGCTGGCGCTGCTGATGCTGGTGCGCGAGATGTTCCGCCAGCGTGGATCGCGCATCAAGCTGCACATTGGCGAGCAGATCCCGTTTGCCAACTGGCACGATGGCCACACGCCGGGCAAAGAGCTGGCGAAACGGCTGCGCAAGCACTTATATCGCATTGGTCAGGGCCGTCGTGGCTTGTTCCTGACCGAAGCCGCGATTGCGCGCCCGGAAGATCGTGCCGAACTGAAAAAAGCGCTGATGGAGAGTGAGCGTCTCGGCTCGCTGCCGGATGGCAAACAGATTTACCTGTGGCGTCGTAACGGCGCGACCTGGGTGCCGCTGCTGCGTGAACTCGGACGCCTGCGTGAAATCGCCTTCCGCGCCGTGGGCGAGGGCAGCGGTCGCCGTCGTGACCTCGATAAATACGATGACGATTACTATCACCTGATTCTGTGGGATGACGATGCGCTGGAGATTGTGGGCGCTTATCGCTTTATTCCGGGAGCCGAGCAGCTGGAGCGTCGTGGTCTGGAAGGTATCTACAGCGACAGCCTGTTCCACTACGACGAGCGTATGCTGCCGATCATCAATCAGGGCCTGGAGCTGGGGCGCAGCTTTATTCAGCCCGCCTATTGGGGCAAACGCGGCCTGGATTATTTGTGGATGGGCATTGGTGCGTATATCGCCAAATATCCGGAAACCCGCTACCTGTTTGGCCCGGTATCGATCTCCGGCGGTATGCCGCTGGCGGCGCGCGATCTGCTGGTGGCGTTCTACCGCATGTACTTCCCGACTGAATTGCCGCTGGCAAAATCGCGCCGTCCTTATCCGGCCTCGCTGCCGGAGGTGCTGGCGCAGTTTACCGGTGATAACTATGCGGAAGACTTGCGTCGTCTGAAGCATCTGCTGGCGAACCTCGGCACCGCGATTCCCACGCTCTACAAGCAGTACTCGGAAGTGTGTGAGCCTGGCGGTGTGCAGTTCATCGATTTCGGCAGCGATCCCGATTTCAACAACTGTATCGACGGGCTGGTGCTGGTGGATCTGTCACGCGTGAAGCCATCACGCTATGAGCGCTATATCGGCATGCATCTGCAGGCTGAAAGCGTCGAATAATCAGCAGGGAGGCTTTCGGGCCTCCCGTTTTGTTTGAGCACGGAAACGTCAAATCGATGTCACGGGATCGTCATCTGATTGTCGTAGGGTCTTAGCCGGACTGTCAGATAAAGGCCAGAAACATGGCAACGATCACACTTCGCGGGTTGAGCAAAGCCTTTGCTGCCCAGCCGGTACTTCAGGATATCTCGCTGCAGATTGCGCAGGGAGAGTTCATCGCCGTTCTTGGCCCTTCGGGCTGCGGCAAAACCACCTTATTACGTCTGCTGGCGGGCTTCGAAACCGCTGATGCCGGTGAAATCCACGTCGGCGAACGCTGCTTTGCTACGCCTGGCGTGCACCTGCCACCAGAAGATCGCCAGCTCGGCGTGGTGTTCCAGAGCTATGCGCTGTGGCCACATATGACGGTGGCGGAAAACGTCGCCTACAGCCTGAAAGTCAACGGCGTGCCGCGCCATGAGCGTGACAGCCGCACGCAGCAGGCGCTGGAACTGGTGGGATTAGAAAACTTTGCCTCGCGCCGTCCCGCCGATCTTTCCGGTGGACAGCGTCAGCGTGTGGCGTTAGCCCGCTGTCTGGTCGCTAAACCGACGCTGGTGCTGCTCGACGAACCGCTGGCCAACCTCGATGTGCATCTGCGCGCCACCATGGAAGAGGAGTTTCGACGCTTCCATCGCCACAGCCACGCCACCTTGCTCTACATCACCCACGATCAGCATGAAGCGATGGCGCTGGCCGACCGCATTGTCGTGATGGACGGCGGCCGCGTGATGCAGTTCGCCACGCCGCAAACCCTGTGGCGTGAACCGGCGAATGAGATGGTGGCGGGATTTATCGATGACGGCAAAGTGCTGCCGGTTAGCGATATCGAACCGACCAGCGAGGGCAAAGCACTTGCCACGCTGTGCGGCCTGCGTGCCACCTTGCGCTGCGCACCAGACCAACGCCCGATGCCCCACGGCAAAGCCAGTTTTCACGCTATAGATTTCCGTCTCGCTGAGCCGGGTGAACCGCAGTTTGCGGCACGCGTGCAGCGGGTGATCTATCGCGGCAGCCATTACCAGATTGATGTTGCACCCATCGAGGCACCAGACCACAGCATCACGCTGCATCTGGCCGATGCCGCTTTACCCGTTGTTGACGCGACCCTCGGTGTGGCGCTGCGCGACGGTTGGATTCTTCCTTCATAACGTTCAAACCTTAGGGAAATTGCTATGCGCACGTCTTTTAACGCTTTGATGTTAGCCAGTGGATTAGTATTCGCCGCCGCCAGCCACGCTGAAGAGGCGCCGTCGGGTAAGCTGGTGATCTACACCTCGCAGGCGCCGGAAATCGCGCAGCAAACCGTGGACGCGTTCAAAGCCGCGTACCCGAAAGTCGAAGTGGAGTGGACGCGTAACGGCACCACGCAGCTGATGAACGTATTGCAGACAGAGATGATGAGCGGCGGCGCCAAGCCGGATGTGCTGCTGATTGCTGATGCCATCAACCTTGGCGCGTTGAAGAATCAGAACCAGCTGTACAGCTACAAAGATGCGCCACTGAGCCACATCAATCCGTCGTTCTACGACAAAGACAAAACCTTCTTTGGCACCAAAATCATCGCCACGGTGATTGCTTATAACACCCAGCACGCACAGCCGATTGATAGCTGGAACGCGCTGGCGGTAGAGGCCAATAAAGGTCAGATCGCCATGCCAAGCCCGCTCTACTCCGGCGCGGCGCTGTACAAACTGCACACCGATATCAACACGCCGACCATCGGCTGGAACTTCTACAAGAAGCTGGCAGCGATTGGTGTGGCACCGCAGGGCGGCAATGGCCCCGCGCTGAAAGCGGTGGCGAGCGGACTGGATAAATACGGCATCATCACGGACGCGGACGTGATTCTGGCGAAGAAAAAAGGCTCGCCAGTCGATCTGGTGTACCCGAAAGAGGGCGTCTCTTACGTGACGGAGCCGGTAGCGATCATGAAGTCGGTGCACAACCTGCCAGCCGCTAAAGCCTTCGTAAACTTTATGCTGTCTGAGCAAGGTCAGAAGCTGGTGGTCGAGCAGGGTAACCGTCCAGTGGACGATCGCGTTTCTGCGCCAGCCGGCTTTACGCCAATCAACAAAATCAAACTGCTGACCCCTGATGTGGCGAAAGCCATCAAGGAAGATGCCACGGTGCGCGATCAGTTCACCGCAATGTTTGGCGGCTAAGCATGAGCGTGGTGAGCAACGAATGGCGTAACGCGACGCGTGGCGGTCAACGCTGGCGTCTCAACAGTGAAAAGCTGATCCTGGCACTGATGGTGCTGCTGATTGGCTTGCTGTCGGTAGCGCCGCTGCTGCGACTGGTGTGGACGGCGATTGCCCCTCAGGGCGTGCCGGATATGGCTCGGTTAACGCGCCTGATAGCCAGCGACCGCGTGCTGATTGCCAGTGGCAATACGTTGCTCATCGCTTTTAGCTCGACCCTGATTTCGGTGCTGCTCGGCACCGCCGCTGCCTGGCTGGTGGCGCTGAGCGATTTGCGCGCCAAAACCGCCTGGGTGTTTGCCTTTATCCTGCCGCTAATGATTCCGCCGCAGGTCACGGCGCTGGCGTGGCTGCAGGCGCTGGCACCGTCCAGCCCGTTAGCGCTGCTGTTTGGTTCGCTCGGCTTGCCGTGGTTTGCGCCCGGCGAACAGCCACTCTATTCGCTGAGCGGCATCGTGCTGCTGCTCGGTACACACAACGCGCCACTGGTGTTTCTCACCGTGCGCGCGGGTTTACGTCGCTTACCGGCCGATTTAGTCGAAGCGGCGCAGATCAGCGGCGCCTCCAGGATGCGCGTGCTGTTCACCATCATTCTGCCGCTGGCGCGTCCGGCGATCTTTGCCGGGGCCGCGCTGACCTTTGTCGCCGCTGCCGGTAACTTCGGTATTCAGGCGATGCTGGGTATTCCCGCCCGCGTGCCGACACTGATCACGCTGGTCTATCAGCAGCTCAATGGCATTGGTCCGAGTGCCTTACCCAATACCGCCGTTTACGCGCTGCTGATTGCCGTGATCACGTTGGCGGGTATGGCGGCCAGCGCCTGGCTCGGTGGGCGCCATGATGTGCGCGTCAACGGTGCGCCGCGCCTGTGGCAGCAATCATTAGGACGCGGGCGCGTGGCGATTGAAGGTACCGCCTGGCTGTGGATGGTGCTGACGCTGCTGCTGCCGATCAGTGCGCTGCTGATTACCGCACTCACCAGCGGATATGGTCAGGCACTCACCTGGCAAACGCTGACGCTGGAGAACTTCCGCAGCGCGCTATGGGGCTATCCGGCGGTGCGCCACGCCTTTATGACCAGCCTCGGGCTGACTACGCTGGCGGCGATGATTCTGACGTCCACCGCGCTGTTCCTGGCCTATTTCCTCAGCTGGCGACGGACCAAACTGGTGCGCGGCCTGTGGCTGGCCAGTGAACTCACCTATGCCTTGCCGGGCATTGTCACTGGCGTGGCGGCGATGCTGTTCTTTCTGCGGCCGCTGCCGATAATCAATGTGTCGCTGTATGGCACGGTGTGGATCATCCTCGCCGCGTATCTGGCGAACTTCCTTGCGCTGGTACTGCGCCCGACACTGGCAGGCTTCGCGCAACTGGAACCGGCGCTGGATGAGGCAGCACGCTTGTGCGGTGCCAGCTTTATGCGCCGCATGCGCGATATTTTACTGCCGCTGGCTGCGCCTTCTGCGCTGGCGGGCACGGTGCTGGTGTTCCTCACCGCACTGAATGAAATCCAGGTTTCGGTATTGCTGGTCACCTCGCAAACCCAAACCATCGGACCCACCATCGTGTTCCTCGACGAAGGGGGCTCCGCCTCGCTGGCGGCCGCGGTAGGCTGCCTGATGATTCTGGTCGTGTGTTTGCTGATGGGATTGGCAACGCGGCTGGCGCGGCGTCTGCCGCAAGGGGTTTTACCATGGCAAGCTTAACGGTTATCAGCGGTGTGGGCGGCAAGCTGCCCGCGGCCTTTTTGGTTGAGATGGAAGGCTATCGCCTGCTGTGGGATCTCGGCGCCGGTCCGCAACCCGGCGTGCGCCCGGATATCCGCGCCATTGGCCGGGTTGATGCGTTGTGTTTGACCCACTCGCACATTGATCACGCCGCCTCGCTCGACTGCTGGGCGCAAATCGGCTCACCGCCGGTGTACGCCACCGAGCAAACCTGGTTGCAGTTGGCTAACGTCGCGGTGCCGATGTATGCGCGACGTTTGTTACCGCTACGCGGGCAAACGGCCATTGGCCCGTTAAATCTGTTTACCGGCCGCAGCGGCCATTCACCGGGTTCGGTATGGTTCCATCTGCCGATTGCGGGTGGCATCACCTATATGGGCGACTGGAGCCGCGAAGCGCTGCTGTTGCCGTTTGACTGCCCGCCGTCGGCAAAACTATTAATCACGGATGCTTCTTACGGCGACCGCACGCAGCGGTTGTGCGAACAAATGGATGCACTGGCGATGGCCGCCACCCACGGCGCGGTGGTTGCCGTGCCGGAACATGGTCGCGGCCCGGAAGTGGCTTTACAGCTCACCGCGCGTGGTCTGGCGGTTCAGCTCTGCCCACAAATTCGCAGTGAAGTTGCACAGCTGCTGGCGATGGACAAACTGCCTGCCACCACGGCGCTGGGATTGGTGCGCTTGTTGAAACAGCCGCAGCCGGAACAATGGCGGCCATCTGATGTGGTTGTGGCCGCCGATGCGGTGGCCGACAGCGGTTTAGCCGCGCAGCTCAGTGCTCAGCCAGGCTTTAACCTGATCTTCAGCAGTCACGTTGCGCCCGGCACACGCGCAGCCAAGTTGCTGGCCGATCAGCAGGCAACCTGGCTACCGTGGAACGTCCATCCGCCGATTGAAGATCAACTGTGGTTGATCGAGAAAACCGCTGCTCAGCGCGTGATCCCGGCCTTTATTGCGGCGGCAGAGTGCCCGATTTTAGCGACACGCGCGCCATTATGCTGGCAAGCGCATCTCCCGCTGCAATGCCATCTGGATAGTCCGCGTTTTCCCCAGGAGCAGCGTCAACGTAGCAGAATATATTGAGTATCCCGCTGAATGTTTTTTCGCCATTGCCGATAACCTGACTACCAACTTTTGTCTGTGGACGATTAACGCTTGTCAGCGCTGCGCTTTTGCGTTTAAGTCTCCACGGTAATTAAGATTTTTCTTAAGAAGCAATTAATACCAGGCCAGCAATAGGCGAACAACAATGAATAATAACTCTGACGTCATGTACCGGCTGCTGGTGCAGAGCGTGGTGGATTATGCCATTTACATGCTCAAACCCGATGGCACTGTTGCCAACTGGAATGCAGGAGCGCAACGCGCCAAAGGTTATACGCCGGACGAAATCGTCGGCAAAAATTTTGCGCTGTTCTACAGCGAAGAAGATCGTAAAAACGGTGCGCCGCAGCGCGGGCTTTCAATAGCGACAGCGGTGGGGCGCTTCGAAACCGAAGGCTGGCGTTATCGTAAAGATGGCAGCGCCTTCTGGGCACATGTGGTGATTGATGCGATTCGCGACGACTTCGGCGAACTGCTGGGCTTTGCCAAAATCACCCGCGACTGCACGGTTCAGCAAGAACAGCAGCGCAAACAGCAGGAACAGGAGCAACGTTTCCGTTTATTAGTTGAAGGCGTAACGGACTACGCCATCTACATGCTTGATCTCGACGGTAACGTCGAAAACTGGAATGCCGGCGCGCAGCGTGCCAAAGGTTACGTGGCCGAAGAGATTGTTGGTCAGAACTTCTCACGCTTCTACAGTGCGCAGGACCGCAAAAATCATATCCCAGAGAAAAACCTCAGCACCGCTTTCAAAACCGGGCGCTTTGAGGATGAAGGCTGGCGCTATCGCAAAGATGGCAGCGCGTTCTGGGCACATGTGATCATTGATGCGATTCGTGATGATGCGGGCAAGCTGATTGGCTACGCCAAAATCACCCGTGACTGCACCGAGCAGCGCGAGCTGCAACGCAAACAGCAGGAATACGAGAAAACCTTCCGACTGCTGGTGGAAGGTGTGACTGATTACGCTATCTACATGCTGGATCTGCAGGGCCGTGTAGTGAACTGGAACGCCGGGGCACAGCGTGCCAAAGGCTATCTTTCCGATGAGATTGTCGGCCAGCATTTTTCAGTGTTTTACGGTTCTCAGGAGCGCATCGCCAACACGCCGGAAGCCAACCTGGGTATCGCGCTGAAAACCGGTCGCTTCGAAGATGAAGGCTGGCGCTATCGTAAAGATGGCTCGGCGTTCTGGGCGCATGTGGTGATCGATGCTATCCACAATGAAGATGGCAAGATGATCGGCTTCGCCAAAATCACGCGTGATGTCACCGAACGTCGTGAGAATGAACAGCAGCTACTGCGCGCGCGGGATCTGGCGCAGACGCAGAGCGCTAAGATGTCTGAGCTGTCTGGTTTCCTTGACACCATCATCGCTAACATTCCGTCTTGCGTGATTGTTGAAGACGCCATCAGCCGCGAGATTTTAATGGTCAATGACAAAGCCGAGCAGCTGTTTGGCGTGAGTAAGTCATTGATTATGCATAAGCGTCCGCACGAGTGTATGTCGGCGGAGCTGAGTGATTACTTCAATAGCCTGGCGGATATTGCGCTGCGCAGTGAAGGCATTCATTCGCGCGAACAGCTGCTGCTGACCGCAGGCGGCGATCGTATTCTGCATACCCGCGCCACCACCATCAGTGGCAAAGATATGCGTCAGAACTACGTGATGCTGATTGTTGAGGACGTTACCGATCAGCGCGAAGCCGATGCGCGTATTCACCATATGGCGCACCACGATAACCTCACCAGCCTGCCAAACCGTATTCTGTTCCGGCAGAAGCTGAGTGAAGCGCTGCGCCAGGATAACCAACACCATGCGCTGAGCGCCACGCTGTGTCTCGATCTCGATAACTTTAAGAACGTTAACGATGCGCTGGGCCATCAGATTGGTGACGATCTGCTGCGCGTGGTGGCAAAACGCTTGCGCAGTGCGCTGCGCGACCATGACACGCTGGCGCGTATTGGCGGCGATGAGTTTGCTATCGTGCTGCCGAATATCAATAACGCGCAGGAAGCGGCGGTGGTGGCTCAGCGCCTGATCGAAGCGATCCGTCCGCCTATTAATGTTGAAGGGCACAATCTTTCCGTTGGGTTGAGCGTGGGCATTGCGTTGACGTCACAGGTTACCAACACGCCTGAGCACATGCTGCGCTGTGCGGATATGGCGTTGTACGAAGCCAAACGCAACGGGCGCAACCGCTTTGAACACTTCACCATGGAAATGGATGATGTGGCGCGCAGTCGCCGCGTGATTGAAAACGATCTGCGTGAGGCAATCACCGGGCGTCAGCTGAAACTCTACTATCAGCCGATCACCAATGAGGACGAAATCATTGGTTATGAAGCGCTGATGCGCTGGCACCATCCGGTTAAGGGCTTGATCATGCCGAATGATTTTATCCCGATTGCCGAAGAGACCGGGCTTATCCATATGCTGGGCGCTTATGCGCTGTATGAAGCCTGCCGCGAGGCACAGAGTTGGGGCACCGAGCAGTCTGTGTCGGTTAACCTGTCGCCGCTGCAGTTTAAGAACAGCTCGCTGGTGTCGGTGGTGGAAGGCGCGTTGCGCGAATCCGGGCTGGCCCCGCATCGCCTCGAGGTGGAGATCACGGAATCGGTACTGCTGGATGACACGCTGGGCAATATCCGCACCCTGCAAAGCCTGAAGGCGATTGGCGTGCAGATTGCGCTGGATGATTTCGGTACCGGCTATTCATCGCTGAGTTATCTGCGATCCTTCCCGTTCGATAAGATCAAAATCGACAAGTCGTTTATCAACGATATGGGTGACAGTCGCGAAGCGTTGGCGATTATCCGGGCGATCACCGGCATGAGCCGCAGTCTGGATATTCAGATCACCGCCGAAGGGGTGGAGAGCAGCGAGCAATTCGCCAAGCTGCGTGAAGAGGGTTGTACCTTGTTCCAGGGCTATTTCTTTGGCCGCCCGCAGCCTTCAGAACTGCGTCTGAAAGAGCTGGAGTAAGCGGTCGCCATGTATGGCGATGCGACAACGCAGGGGCGCATTGATGCGCTCCTGGTTGAGTCTATGTTCCTGATCGTTTGTACGCTCGTCGCCATCTAAGCGTACGATTTCAGCATAAAAAAACGCCCGGCATTGCCGGGCGTGGTGTTTTCAGCTGTGTGTCGTCTTTATTATGACTGGCCGTGGCCTTCGACGTTCATGCGCCCCAGGTCTTTGTCCACCAGGAACAAGCCTTCGCCTTTGTTGCCCACCAGCGCCAGTTTATCCAGTACGGTTTTGAACAGCTTCTCTTCTTCGTGCTGCTCAGCCACATACCATTGCAGGAAGTTGAAGGTGGAGTAGTCCTGAGACATCAACGCGGTGTGTACCAGGTCGTTGATGCGCTGCGTGATCAGCTGCTCATGCTTCAGCGCTTCTTCCAGCACGTCATTCAGTGAGTTCCAGCTAACGGCAGGGGCGGCAATGCTGCCCAGCACCGGCAGAGAACCGGCATCGCTAACATAATCGAACAGGCGCTGCATGTGCTCCATCTCTTCGCGAGAATGCATCTTCAGGAAAGAGGCAGCACCTTCAAAACCTTTGTCGCTGCACCATGCGCTCATCTGCAAATACAGGTTGGCAGAGAAGAATTCGAGGTTCAGTTGATCGTTCAGGCGAGAGGTCATTTCAGCAGTTAACATGGCTGAGTCCTTTTTAATTTGTCAGGTGAAGTACGGTGAATTATGCATCAATCTATACTTTTTTGTGAAGGCTTTTTCGACAAAAAGTTGAAATTATCTTATTGATTGTAAATGGAATTATTTCATTTATTGAATGCGAAGAGTTCTCAGTTTTGACTCATTTTCATTCACGCTGGATTGATTATAGCCGTACATCGGCGGATGCTGTGATGAGCCTTTACTTGTCAGGAGCTTAGCGGTGTCGAACGTATTAGATCATTACCATTACCTGCATGAAATCCCGGAACTGGGATTCGAAGAATTCAAAACTTCCGCCTATATCGCCGACCAGCTTGAGCAGGCTGGCATCAGCGTGACGCGCGGCATTAATCACACCACCGGCATCGTGGCGGAAATTGACAGCGGCGTGCCGGGTCCGGTACTGGCGCTACGTGCAGATATGGATGCACTCGGCCACATCATTAACGGCGTCGCCTGTGCACGCCATACCTGCGGCCACGATGGGCACTCTTCGGTGGTGCTGACGGCGGCACAGGAGTTGCTGAAAGAGGGGGCGATCAAGCGCGGCAAGCTTAAGCTGCTGTTCCAGCCTGCGGAAGAACTCGGTGCGGGTGCGTTATCGATGATTGAGGGCGGTGCGCTGGAGGATGTCGAGATGATCCTCGGTTTCCATGTGCGTCCACTGGAAGAGTGCCATGTCGGACAAGCCACGCCAGCCGTGCTCTATTCGGCGTGCAGTACGCTGGAAGCGACAATTAAAGGTGTGCCTGCTCATGCCGCGCGCCCACATTTGGGTGTCAATGCGCTGGATGCCGCAGTACAAGCGGTTCAGGCGGTGAACAGTATCCATCTGGCACCGGCTCTGACATGGAGCGTGAAAGCCACCCGCTTCCTGTGTGATGCCGGTGTCACCAACTCGGTGCCGGATGAGGCGCGCGTGGTGTGGGATCTGCGTTCGCAGGAGAACGCACCGATGGAGGTGCTGAAACTAAAAGTGACGCAGGCGATTCAGCACAGCGTGGCTGCATTGGGTGCGAGCGCTGAAGTGGTGGTACTGAAAGAGATGCCCGCCGCAGAAATCCACGAGGAAGCCACGGCAGTGATCCGGGCAGCGATCGTCGATGTACTGGGGGAAGAAGGGCTGCTCGACACCAAATCCACGCCAGGCAGTGAAGACTTCTTCTACTACCCGGTGAAAAGACCGCAGGTGAAAGCCGGTTTCTGGGGGCTGGGTACCAATCTGGTGCCGGGCCTGCATCATCCTGATATGCGTTTTGAACTGAGTTCGCTGGAGATTGGGGTGAAGATCTTTAAGGCGGCAGTGGTGCGCGTGTTGGGTTAGTCGTGTGTCGTTTCCCACACCCCAGCCTCTCCCGCAAATGGGCGAGGCTGTAACCCTGAATGAAAGCCTCGCTCGAGCAGTCTCTTCTTCTCGCTTGCAGGAAAGCGGCAGGGCGAGGGTGTACACAGGTTCCATCCCGCGATTTCCCCGCCTGCTGAAATATTGTATGCTATGCCGCCTTAATGCTGACTGGATAACCGGACTGCCGCCAATGTAGATCGCGCACATCTTGCTGTGAACTGACGCCACTGCGTCACCATTGGTTCCGTTATCCCCCGGCTTTGCCCGGAACGATTTATTCGCAGCGCGCCGCCCGCGCGTTGCCCTTGAAGAAGAATTCACACATGTCTATTGCTTCCTTTTTAGATGAAGTGGCGCGCCGCCGTACGTTTGCGATCATCTCGCACCCGGATGCCGGTAAAACCACCATTACCGAAAAAGTGCTGCTGTTCGGGCAGGCGATCCAAACCGCCGGTACCGTCAAAGGCCGCGGCTC
>Ga0157363_1000293_pt1 | contig 38156 bp, 18 predicted proteins | sample AttsexASBM1_FD_111477 | JGI IMG/M metagenome (GOLD analysis project Ga0157363, IMG submission 111477) | Fungus gardens microbial communities from leaf cutter ant in Ribeirão Preto, State of São Paulo, Brazil - Atta sexdens ASBM1 | ecosystem: Host-associated > Fungi > Mycelium > Unclassified ... | reverse complement strand
TTTTTTTTATTATTATTGTTTTTGTGAGGTGTTGTGGGGGTGGGGTTGTGGTGGTTTGGTTGTGTTGGGGGGGGGGGGTGAGTGAGTGAGTGATGAACAAAATACAATAAAATTATATATATCTTTATTTATTGTCTTATTTAAACGTTATTTATTTTAAAAAATATGAAATACCCATAATTCACAAAAGCTATAGTCTCTAATTATTTTATTTTTTCATTTTTATTTGCACTAATTATTTATTATCAAAATCGCAAGTTGTGAATTAAGCAGATTTCAACTTAACTAGCAAAATATCAATGGAAATGAGTTTCAAGGCGGATTTTCAGTTTTAAATAAAATTGATAATAAAATTATCAAAATTAATTAATTTATTATTGATAATAAAATAATGCTAATGCATAGTAATTGATTACATACGATGTAATCTTTTTCTTAAAAGTAGAAAAAAATACTGTATAAATACACTTTTGCAAAAAAAAATAGATATGTTCAAAATTATAATTCCTTTAATCTTTTTCTTTCTCTTAATCAGTCATAAGTTTTGATAGTTACAGTATTATTATTGTTTAATTTTATCCATTTTAAAGTGAAATCGACTTCGAAAATCAATTATCAGTTTCGAAAATATCAATTATCAACTTCGAAAATATAATTTTTCCCATTATAGATATTAATATTTCCAACTTTATACCATAATATAATTACTTCAAAATATTTCCAATATAATATCATAACGTACCATATGTGTGTAATGTATAAAATCTATTATGCTGTTGAACAATGTGGGCAACAGTTATTATTTATTATTATAGTTATGCGAACAAGTCAATAGGTTTTTTGCTTGCTATTGTATGGACAAAGGCATAAAGAGTGAATCAAAGTATATACTGCATAATAATTTAAACGTTATTCTGTCAGCAGTTGTAATTATCTTAGTCTTCTAAAAAGCTCGATAATACACATTTTCTTCTCAGAATAACTCTAATAAAATAGTTGGCTTATGAAGGTGGACTGTTTTCTATGAAAATCAATGTCTGTATCGATTCTTCCTGAATTGCATGGGTAGAGTAGCCTAGGGTGATTAATGTACTTATCTAGCTTTTGCGTATCTAGAATGTCCTAAAAAGAATCTTTACTATTCTCTCGGAGACTTCATAGCGGAAATCTCGCGAAGAAAATTGAAGCGATTTCCATAAATATAACTCTCTCTTTGTCAATATTCTATCAGTTATTTCTGTAATATAATTGAATTGATTTCTAGTGATTAAGAAACTACAAGAAATTTATTTGGTTAAATTGAAGTAAAAGATATTATACGAAGTCTGGAATACTCTGTATATCTATAAAATCTATCTGTGCTTTTTATTTTACTTTTACTATTTGCTTTTTTGTATTAAAAAATTACTTATTGTTTCTCTATTTGATTACGCTGATGTCGTCTACGTTTCTGCTCTTAATCAACATTTGCTAAATGTGTACAGTGTATTCAAAATTCTTGTCTCCCCTTCTCCTATTGTGTTCGTAAATACGACCGTATATATCTCCGTATTACCAGAGATCTGGCTGACTTAAGATTTGGCAACGTTTTATTCTCCACCTGTGCTGTCTTGTATTTTCTCTCCTTCGCTCCAATATTCCTCTATAGTCTGCGACTATATCTCCTTCAGTTGAACTCTGAGCACCATTCCTCTTTTAGCTCTCTTGTCACTAGATACCAAGATTACTTATCCTTCCCCACATATATTAGTTCACTAAATTCCGTACCGCTTTCTCCTTTGTCAAATATTTTAATTCCCTTTCTGATATAAAAATCTCTTCCTCTCTATCCTCCTTTCGTTCTGCTGTCTCGCGTTTCATTGCGTCACTTATAGTATTTAAACGAGACTGATGTATGTGCGTGTGTATGTGAGTGAGTTTTATGTGTGTGGGTATATATATGTATGATTTCAGCTATTAGTTTACCTCTTATTGCATTGTTGTTTTATTCTGGTTTTGTTACTGATAGACTTTGTAACAGCAATTCTGATGCCTAACCATTTGTAAGCTATTATCTAGTTATTTATGTTTATGTTTATCTAAATAGTCTATTGTATCATAATTTATGTCTATTACTCTGTTAACATGTAGTCTTTTTCATATAGCTTTACAATAAATTAAATTAAATTAAATAGAAGTAAATAGAAAATAGAAAATTGAAGTATTTTGTTCAACCATGAAGTATCGAAATGTCAAATAGGTAAAATCTTATTTTAAATAATATAAATAATAAATACTATTTGCTTTTTTTTATATTTACTACACAAAATACTTAAATAAAAAGTTCAAATGGACAATTAGGAATCGACGCGTGTTGCGCTTAATTAACAGACACGTCTAACAATTACATTTTACATGTCACGATTCATACAGTATACGTTTCTAATTTTAATTTTTAGCCGTCTTCAGCGTGGAATAAACATAAATTATATTTTATCGCATATTACGCTATGTAGATTCCAGTGGTCAATCTCCAACAATTCCATAACCGATTGATACATTGATCTCATGGGATTAAGATCTTAAATATAATCAAATTACATCAAAAAGAATTTTTTTAAACTTACAGGAAAATTGATATAGTAAATATTTAGTGGCGAGGGCCAGCGCCGATGATCTTAATCTTGACATATGTTGTCAAGGTTATGACCCTGAATAATCTTCAACAGGCTTTAGCTGTCACTTATGTTCGTTAAAAAATTATTAATAAAAAAATTTTTTAAATATTGTCTTATTTCTAGTATGTACAGTATTAAATATTATCTTACACTCTTTATTTTTGGGGCATAACTTTCTAGACAAAGCAAATTCCACCTTCTTCCTGCCGAGAGATGCACGACTTTCCACGCGAAGCCAAGTCCACCTTATGTTCTCCCTGCCCAGAACTCGCTTCGCATAGAAAATCGTGCGTCCCTCAGCAGGGGAAGAAGTAAGGTGGATCTCGCTTCGAAAGTCATTACGTAAGCAGAAGAGGATATGGGAATAGTTCTTCACCCTTAGTACATATCTTAGATTTTGGCACCTTTACAACACACTTTGGATTTTTCGTGTTCTGAATTAATTTTCACTTTTAAGTATATAAAAATTATTAAGCGATTTTTGCGTATATTTTGACATCTTTAGAAACTATTTGTAAAGTTGTATATTTATAACAAATTGCATATAAATTGTTATAAATAAGTATAATTAACAAAATGAGAAAAATACACTTTTTCGTACAAAAAATGTAAAACTCTGAAAGAAAAATGTTTAAAGAAAAAATATATTTTATCAGTTGACATTCCAAATTACAAAAGAAAAAATTCAAGTATCGTCAACCAAAAAAATTTAATTATTTAGTAATCTGAAAATGATATTTTTTTAATATGCATGAATGGCTATAAATTGAAGATATATTGCATTTACATTTTAAATTTAAGCAATGCATTTTATTATTGCTATTGTATTATTAAAAAGCTCATAATTTAGTAGGAAAAATGTTATAACATTACAAACAACATTTAACACAAAAGTGGCAAAAATCATCGTGTTTTTTAAAGGTATAGTATATTATTCTGAGATTAAAATTTTTAATAATTCGCAAAATATTTCCACAATACAAATGAGAATTAGTTGAAAATAAAGAAAGGTATAAAAATTTTTTTAGTTACAAAAAATGTAACTAAACACTCTGTACACATGATGGGTCATTTGTAATCCTAATAACCTTTAGTGGAAAACTATGTTTACATATTTATCTTTTTCTTAAAACAAATTCGCAAATTTCTTCCTTGACAAATATTAATTTACAACTTTATTTGCCATATTAGATTGACGGGAATGCTGCGGAAACAGGACCGGAACTCGATGAGGAGATGGAGAAGGTCTTTGCGATGGACGCCGGGGAAAAGTTCGATGTAGCCCGTCTTGGATCACCTTCGGAATCGACTGGATCTGATCGAGATCGCGATCGTGGACCATCTCTACGATATGGTGGCGATCGTGATTTCAATCGTAAGTTGCTCGTACTATCGCTTTTCAATATTTTTTAATTTGATTTTGATGTCGTTTTTTGGGAAATTAGAAATAATAAAAATGACACTTTTTAGAATACCGTAAAAAAAGTTATCCGCATCCGCACATGCCCTTGAAGAGTCTGCATTCCAGATCTATGCGACGACACCTTTCTTCGTAAGTTCTCGAAAAGTAGTAGTTTGGCAAAATCTATCTTCAACAAAAGCTTTTGCCTTGTCGACTTAAAATCTTATAAGAATAAATCTTATAAGAATATCAATCAAACAACTAGGGTAAAAATAGGGAATATGGAATAGCGTTTCTTAAATTAACATTGCTTCAATATAATAAGAAGACTTTAAATTTACACAAAACTCTTGAGGAATATGTTAGCTACAATATCCAATAAATGAAAGTCGCCAAAATTTAAGTTCAACGTCACTATTAATTAAAAAATGTGAAAATAAGGAGTGTAAAAAACGGGATGCAATATGAAATAACGGTAAAATTTAGGTAACAGTAATAAATAATACCATAAATGAAGTCCAAATTTGTTTATTTATGTAAATCAAGAAAAATACTTAAAAATAGTTCACATTTTTATTGTACAATAACATAAAATAGCATCATTGGACATAAACTGGCAAATAAGTTGATAATATGGAATATAACCTATAATCGCAAATAAATTGATAATGTGTGGAATACAATCTATAACATAACTATCTGATCACGAATAAGTTGTTGATATGGATATCTATTTCAATGATATGAAAATCTATTTCATATTTCTTTATGTTTAATATTCCACATTATTTGCATGTCGTTATATGACAAAATCTTTCCGTAGTATAAACAAGTTATAAATTGCAATTTATCTACATAATATTGTTCAAATTGTACAATATTATTAAAAAAGCATATATGTAATATAAGCATTAACAAACTTATTTTCAGTTTGTGAGAACACTTTTTAAAAAAGCTGAATCTCCTGATGCAACAAAAGTAAATAAATGTTTATCATAAATGTACATGATGAAACATTTTGTTTGATTGAGCCCTTTGCTTGTTATGCCATGTTTGGTAGCAATTGCAACAACTTTTAGCGATTACCGTTAGATTGCAACGTTTTGTTCAGAAAATAAGCCACTATTCCATATTAGCAGTCTATTCCATATTCTTTGCTTTTATTCTATATGTCTTCTATATAATCAAACAAACAATTTCATATACATTAATAAGAAGCATGATTAAGTTAATATTGACAAACTTTGAAACTAAAATTTAGCTTCTCATAACTTTATAAGAAAACTTTCAACGAATGAAATTTAATTCTATGCACGTGAGAACGTTTTTACTGAAAAAACTTTATGTTTCTTCGATTATTCTTAGTGAAGGGTCAACGGCGGAAATATCTATTGAAGAGGACCATGGCAATATCCAAGCGGAGAACGAGAAAGTCGACGAGATAAACCGTGAATTTCGATCGATCATCACAGCAGAAACCGAAACCGAAGTTGATGAAGAAACGGCGAAGGCCAAAAATGTAAGCAATAACGAAAACGAGGCGCCGATCTCAGAGAGGGCGGCTTCCAGTTTCAGTCCAATCATCGGCAGTCCGAGAGTACAATTTGAAAAGATCAAGGAAGAAGATGCATCGAGTACGCAAACAATGGAAGTGCCAACAGGTACCACTCCGAGTGGCCACGAGGAAGACCGAAATCGTCGACGGCACCAGAAGCACGAACATAAGTAAGTGGAGACATGATGGCTTGTAAAGAATTCAGAAAATGAAGGGAAGAGAGGAAAAAATCACACAATTTAATTAACACATTTAGTGTTAATTAAATAAGAATGTACCTTTTTCTTAATAAAACAATATCTTGATGAGAATACAGATCAAAATAACTATAATTTAAATATCGTGTCTGTATATATTATGTGCATAGAAATGCTGAATCATCCTCAATATATTTTAAGATGAAAGTTTAAATCTGGTGATTGCATTTCGTGTGTTACAATTTCTGCGGACTCATATTTACGCTATGAGTCGCGCAATTATGAGCACGAAACGACCAACCTTTATTTCGTCCTATACCATCCTAAGCGATGAACTAAATTTGCAGCGTGACAATTCCAGTACAGAACGGTACCAAGTTGATTCAAGATTTATGGGACGAGTATGAAAAAAATATACATGTATATCAGCGATTTAATTAAGTTTTGACTTTATTTAGATTAGATTCCTTAATTGTTCTTACATTTCCTAAATAAAAATCTTATAACTTTAAATGTAATACGAGATTGAAAAGATTGATAGATATTACAATAATAAAATTAGGGTCAATTAGAATTTGAAGTATGTACGTTTAATGTTAACACGATAATAAATACGTTTCATGATTGTCTCTACAAAATGGACAAATTCAACTTACATTCATGTTCGATAGCATCCTCTAATAAGTCAACGGCATCAAATGAACAGAATCAAACTTATTTAATTTTTTGGTACTCATTTTGTACTCATTTTGTACTCATTTTGAAAAAAAAAGTAGGGCTGTTTTTTTTTATTTTAAGCTTGATTTTAAGCTTGATTTTAAGCTTAATTTGATATTAAGCTAGCAGAACCACAAAAAAAAACAAAGATACAGATAAATAGAACTTAATCTAATTAAATGAGAGAAATCCTATATTCGGTCTTAAGCGGATCTTAAATAATGCTTACATACATATTTCTTGTATGAATTTATACACAGGATGAGGCATATAACTTGTTGCACATCTCAAAAAATTTGGTAAACTCTAAGTTGATAAACTCTAAATAAAAAAATGTTATATACAAAAGTTGCATGACTTTAAGGAAGCCATTATATAGTGCATAAATTTTTTTTATAAGTATTAATAAATATTAATTTTTTTATAAGTTATATTAAATATCTTGTAAAGTATTAATTTTTTGATAATCGTACCTTAATATTTTTATGAACAGAATAATAAAATGAATCAATTAAAAAATATATATATAATTGCTTATTTAAAAAATTATCCACTTTATCCACATATTTTATTAGAGAAATAATTTACACGCTTGATGTTGGTGCTTACTGGTATTTTTCCTTCATTTTTATTGTATTAGATTTATTCATCAGAGCCTATAACGTTACTTATATATTCTGATTCTCTACTCATGAATGAAATCTTATATAAAAGACTTAACTAATCAATCTATTATTGACTACTCTTCCAGACGTCACCACCACAAATCTCGTAAATACTCTCTACAAGAAGATCCGCAATGGCGAAAACGATCGGGAGCCGGTCTTCCAGATAGTTCGAATCTGCTGGCTCGACGTGTCAGTGTCCAGCCAGAAGAAGCAAGCACTTTGCAAGAACTCGACATTGATGATTTGGAGTCGCACCGTAGTGATGATCCACGTGGCATGCGCCGGCACAAAGCCGCTTACTCGACGGTGCAGATCGGCCGACGAAAGGAGGGCGGCATTTTCCATGACACCTTCAAGAAGATGTATGATCATTCGCCGCATGAGGTATTCGTCCAACTGGACGAGCTACATGGCTTGGGCGAAGAGCGTGAATGGCGAGAGACCGCCAGATGGATCAAATATGAGGAAGACGTTGAGGAGGGTGCTGACAGATGGGGTAGACCTCATGTGGCTTCTCTTAGTTTTCATTCACTACTGAATCTTCGCCGATGCCTAGAAACTGGTGTAATTCTTCTTGATCTTGAAGAAAAGGATCTGCCTGGGCTGGCTTATAGAATAGTCGAGCAAATGGTCATCGAAGAGCTTATCCTAGCCCAAGACAGACCGGTCGTGATGAGAGCACTTCTACTCAGACACAGGCATGTGCACGAACATGAACGTTTCCGTTTCGGTGGCAAGAGGAGCTATTCTAGTTACACCAGCCTTCAGGTAATTCATCCGTAACAATGATATTTTTTACATAACATGCATCATGCACACAAAAACGACCGACCTTTGATTAAAACTCGCGAAATTCGCTTCGAGTCGGAAAATTGTGTTGAAAAGTAAATAAGCACTGAAAGGTAAAGAATCATGATAATCAATTGCTCAACAGGTAACAACCGTATTTATAGGTTTCAAGATTTTGCTATATAAATTAGATTTGACAAATTCCATCTCAATTTTAGTTCCACAAACTGATGCAACCCTGGGTTTGCAACGCAGCTTGCACGTTTGGAATCATGTGACCGAAACGGAAAGTAATCGTGACGACTGTAATGAATGCTGATATATTTTATCGTGTTCGCGCATTGAGACTTAAAAATAAATCAATTTTATATGAATGCTGCAGTTTATGGAAATGTCGAAGATTACCTGCAAGGGCAGATGTATCGAACGCGATCAGTAGTGAGTAGTCGTAACGAGTATGGTAGCAGGGAATAGATTTAACAGTACTAATATTATTTCCACAGTCCATCTGGCTGGAGGAAGAAGATGCTGCGCGGGAACCTGCTGAGAACCATGTAACACAACATGTAAATCTCTCGTTTCCCGAGTCAAACGCAGTTTTTTTCATTTCTGTTACTTTAGTTCTTCACTCTATTCGCTCGCACTTCTTATTTGAATTTTTATATTTTTTAAAGTCCGACTTTACAGGACAATGGGTATATTTGACGATTTTGCAAAATTCCTCTCTTAAGGGTTAATTATATGTATATCAATTTTAAAACGTAAACAATTTATATTAATACTAAGAATATTTTTAATCTGATATCAATATTTTGTATGTTTTATAATGTGACAAAGTTAACATTTGTTACTATGTTATCGTTAGTTCTAATAGAAAGATAAATATATAGTAATACAGAATCATTGATTAGACCCGGTAAAAAAATTTATATATACAGGATGTTCCGAATTTAAATAGACAAACTTCAAGAGTGTGTAAGGGATCGATAAATTAAGAAAAAAAATCCTTTAGAGGTATACTCGTTTTTGCTTCATTTTGGAGAAAATCACAAAAGAAGATAAAATATAGTTTTCATTTTTGTACTTATTTATTACTTATTCACGTTTATTTATTCACATTGTCACTTGCTTAATGCAAATATCGTTTAAAATATTGGCCTCTTACATTGCATCTTATACAATCACGTGTTGCAACCAAACTCTGATCTGGTACACGTAATGACTCGCCAATCTGGCTGGCACCCTTCTGCCTGAAAATCGGCGCACATACTCTCGCATTGCTTCTGAAGCATGTCTTAGCACATACTCTCTTAGGAGCTGCGCACAATCAAGGAATAGGAACAAGAACAGAGAATAAAAAAATTCAATCTTTTAGGAACTGTATTCCACAGTGCATAATTTCTGATTGGTTGAAATTTTTGTTCTCTGTTCCCTGTTTCTTTGAGTAAGAAACCCCTTACAAAAAAAAACAAAAATTATACAAAAATAACGTTTCACTTTAAAGATAATAATATTCCGAATGAAGTAAAAACGAGCAGAACTCTAAAAAACTTTTTTTCTTAGTTTATTGGTTGCCTATACGCTTCTGAAGTTTGGCCATTATTCGGAATTACATACATGTATATATACAGAAGAATGTTCCATTTTAACTTTGACACTGATATATCTCAAAAATTATAAAAGATAGGGAAAAATGTTTCAGACAAAAGTTGTAGGGTCTAAAAAAATTTATTTACTTAGGTTTTTAAAGATCATATTCGTTTGACATTGGCATTGCGAAGGTCAGGACAAAGTCATTTTGAATTTTTTAAATAGAATTCTTTAGATTTTATTGCATATTGTTATCCTCTCTCTTCCTGAAATCTTTCCAAAACACTATAATTTAATTCACTTTGGATCAGCTGTTTTGAAGTTATCGGGATTTATATGATAACACGTTCAGCAAGGGAAGATCGGTAGTTGACTAGTGAAGGCAAGCTCGAAGGATCCGGCCAATGAAAGCAAGATCGGAGAATTAAGGAATTACTTGGTCTTAATTAGATATCACTCTCGGAATTAAATATTCAAAGTATGTTATTTCCCAAGTCGTTATTTCCCAAGCACAAAAGTAGTCTACGTCTAAAGTTTCATAGGACTCCTCTAAGTATTTACAGCGTTATCATTTGATAAAACTCTTCTGATTCTTTCCGTCATATCTAGTCTCGTGATTGGCTTCCTGATTTGCTTTCTGATACACAGCATCTTTCATATATCCCCATAAATAGTAATCAAGAGGATTTAGATTCGGTAATCTTCAGGGAAGTCACAAAAATTGTCCTCCCTGACCTATCCAATGATTTAGATATTGCTCATCTAAGAAAATTCAAACATCTCGAAAGTAATGTATTGGAGCACTATCCTGTTGAAACCAAAATCTTTGGCGGACATCCAGTGGAATGTCCTGAAGATATCCTGATAAATGATTTTGGAGAAAATCTAAGTAAATTGCATCATTAATTGTACGTTCAAGAAAATACGGTCCAATAATTTGATCATTACATATGCCAATTCAAACGTAGAAATTCTAACGATACTGGTTGATTACCTGTTTATATCATTAAGGATTTACTGGTGAGCAGTAATGACTATTGTATCTATTGAGATTGTCATTGCTATAGAATGTAGCTTCGTCACTGAAACAGACATTTCAAAAGAAATTTGGATTCTGTTTCAATGCATCGAGTGCCCATCTACAAAATTGAAATCTCTCAGTCTGCAATCATTTTCGCTCAATTCTTGTATCAAGTTGATGTAATAAGGATGATATTGTATGGAGTATAACATTCGATGAATCGTAGATCGAGGAATTTCTAATTCGTTTTCTATTTATTGAGTACTGATGTGTGGATTGAAATGAACCATGCCCAAAATTGCGAGGAGTTTAGGGTTATTATTGTTTAGAAACCTGTTTGTCTCTGGCTACGTAATACATTTCTGCGAGCTGTTTTTTCAATATTTATCACTTACTGAGCACTCGGATGGCGACTATAGCTAGCATAACAACGGGAAACACATCTGTAATTCCTGTTGCCAAGAGTCAGCAGAATATCTACTATTTCATTTGATATATAATTCGTCATTCCTTAAGTACAAGAAATCAGAATCTGAATTCGTTAATAAAAAACTAAAAAACTTTTTCACTGCAGCTTCTTTCTCAGTAGAATTAACATAACTGACATAGTTAATTGACGTTGTGAAGAACTTTGTTTTGGGGATATTTTTTTGTATGTATAACTATACATGTAATACATAGAATTCTAAGAATTTTTATTTTATATGACACGAATAAAGTTCATCATTTTTTTTCTTATTTCTAAGATATGCGATGGATTTATACCTAACAAAGTTATATGAGCTGATTTAGATCGAAAGAGAAATCGTAATAGAGACGTGCAAAGAGTTCATCTACTTAAGCAATTCAACAAGTTCTTTCGCCATAGCAACGGAATACCGTGTACACGCGATATTTGTCGCTAACAATACATGCGTGTGTAATGAAGGTAATCGAAATTTTATGCGATTGTTAAAGGCGACGGAATTGCTTATATCGAATAAACACAATAAATCTCGATAACTTCAAAACGACTCAAAGTGAATTAAATTATAATGTTTTGGAAAGATCTCAGGAAGGGCTATAATAATATATAATAAAATCTACGAGGGGATCTGTTTAAAAAATTTAAAATAATTTCATCCTGATCTTAGCAATGCCATCCAACATCAAACTGATATGATCAGTAAATAAACCTTTTTAAACTACTTTCGTCTGAAATATTATTCTGTATCTTATAATTTTCGAGATATTTCGGTGTTGAAGTTAAAATAAGACTTGTATATATGTAGAGTGATCCACGTAAAGTGTTACAAGTTATTATCTCTGAAAGTGTCAAATGAAAAATATGTTAAACAAAAATTTTGAGGAGAATTTGAGGTGGAATTAAAGTGAAATCACACGGTACGGAATAGGACTGTGGAATAGAGAATGCGTTATTGAAGCAACCAATCAGCGTTATTTCGCATTTGATATTGCGGAAATAGAGAGTGCGTCATTGTATCCTAAATCGTAAAATCATCTAAACAGTGTTCTTATAATAAAACATCTATTTGAAAGGTTAAAATAATTTGATTGATATTGATGATTGATATAGTAGAATCGCGTAATTTGAGACGAATAAAGCAAAATGACAAAATCTGCGTAAATATAGATATCAAGATCAAAAAACAATGACATTCCGTGTGATTTCAGCCTTGTTCACATGATACGGAAAAATGATAGTAAATGCGTTATAGCAATTCAAAAAATTGTTATGAGATTGTAAATATTAATTATAAAATATTAAATACTATAACAGTAAATTGTTTTTATTTGATAAATTATATTTCATTTTAATAAGCAAATTATTAACATAAAGTTAATAGTGTTCAAATTCATCCTAGATGCATTTTTGACGTATGTAAATATAGCACACAAAATTTGCGTAAATAAAAAGTGCGGAATAGTGCTGATTGATTGCTTCAATGATGCATTCTCTATTTCGCAGTCCTATTCCGATATTATTGTGTGATTTCATTCTTATTGATTTGACCTTGGCAGTGTCAAGATAGGTTAGTTTGAATTCTTTTAATGGGACTCCTCACTTTTCATATTCTTATAATACATCTCGAGAGTTCTTCAAAATGCTATAATAAAATACTTTTTTATAAAATACTTTTCGAATTATAAAGCTTGAAAGTTACTCCGGCATTAATATTACTCAAAATGTCTAAACGACAGTTAAAACCTCTTGAATGTTGTTCAATGTCATGCTCTTAATAACATTTGCTAAGATCAAATCATTAGATTATTTTTTTTATTTTACTTTTATGTAAAAATGAATTTTTAGTGCAAAAATGAAAATAAGAGGAATAATCTTCAATGACCTTGATCTTAACAAATGTTATCCAGGACATAATCCTGAATAGCATTCAAAAGGTTTTAGCCGTCAGTCGGACACTTTGCGTAATATTAATGCCGATTAACTTTCAAGCCTTATAACTCAAAAAGTACTTAACGAAAAATAACTTTATTATAGTATTTTGAAAAGCTTAACACCAGCTATTAGATTCTGGTATAAAAAAATAGAACGTCCAATTTTAAAAAATCGATTTGATCTTGATCTAGTGACACCACCCAAGGTCAAACTGATAAGATCTGTAAATAGATCTTTTTATACCTTTACAACTTTTGTCTGAAACATTTCTTTCAAAAATATCATCCTCCTGACTAATCATCTGATCTCCTTTTATTAGCCCTCAATTATATGAGTGAATCATTTGAACCCAGATGAAAATTTTAGTCTGCTGCTATTTTTGTACAATTAATATTGCAAAATTAAAGTGAGGGAATAAAAAATCTTTCTCGATTCGTGATGCAATTGTTTCGTCATTGTCTTGATGCTAATTGTGATGCAATAAAAGTTTAGCTTGGCTGACTTGGACCCGTCAAATGTAAATTCGAGATTTTTGCCGAAAGTGAAAATTTGTTTTTAGTAATCTCTTTATAAATGCCTCTCTATAAGTGTTTCTTTATTAATGCTATATTCAAATATATATATAATATATTGTCTTCTTATAATTAAAATATATATTTATTGTCAAGAAAAGCATTTTTGCAAGACAGGCGTCTTGATGAAACAATCGCTCTATTTTCTCGGAGTTATAAAATCGTGAATAAATAATGTTATAATATGTCGAAATCATTATATATTTATAAAATATGTTCATTACATTTTTTTTTAAAGAAAATACTCGACATCATTCTCTGATATCATTTTTCCGAGCATATAAAAGTGTCCCCACTTCAGTTGTGCAAATAATATACTTTTTGGAATGAATCAATGACTATATTTATACTATGCATTTAGGCTGCGGCCTATACAATAGGTACAGGCAATCCTTGTTTATCTTGTAAGTTAAATAAAAACTATCGTATAGATCGCGAAATAAGCATACAGTATAAACATAACCAATATAATGTTTTTTTTTCTTAAAGTTTTTTTTTCTCTTTTCAAAACATTACTTATTTTTATTTGTATCTTTTTTTATCATTATATTTTTATCATTATAAAGATGATTTTTTGGAAAAAAAACTGATTATTGCACTTTTCTCTCAAATCTTTAATATTTTTTGATTAATTTTTCAATTATTATCAATTTTTAATTAATTTTTTCAATTATTATCAAAATCTTTTTATGTTTTTAATATTTCGGTTCTAACATTATGGCATTTCATTAAAAAAAAATTTTTTTCCATTGAAGTTTGTGATAATTATAGAGCCAGTCATAAATGCCGTGGATGACCCAGACGTGTAAATTAAGACTAAATGAGACATGTAGTTGAGGGTTAAATATTAAGTTATAAACAAATAAAGATCGAGGTCGAATAAATCGTTTCGTCATTATCATATTCTGGTTTAGTTAACAAATATAGTGTATAATTTCGTTTTCGATCTCTTTTTCTTACGTATTAATTTATAAACAAATAGAGATCGATGACGAATAAATCACTTTTCATTATCATTTCCTAGCTTAGTTAACAGATACTAGCGTGTAATTTCATTTCCATCCAATCTCCTTTTATTAAATATTAAGTTATAAACAAATGAAAATCTCGAAGTCGAATCATTTTATCATTATCTTCTGACTTAGTTAACAAATATAGTGTATAATTTCGTTTTTGTTCGATCTTCTTTTGTTAAATATTAAGTTATAAACAAATGGAGATCGAGGTCGAATATATTGTTTTGTCATTATCATTTCCTAGCTTAGTTAACAAATACCAGTGTATAATTTCATTTTCATTCGATCTCCATTTGTTAAATATTAATTATAAACAAATAGAGATCGATGAATAAATTGCTTTTTCATTATCATTTCCTAGCTGAGTTATTAACATATACCAGCGTATAATTTCATTTATCATGTACCGCTGGCGCTTCTTGCATCAATCAATACGCTAATGCACTTTCGCGCCAAAAAATATTCAACAATATATTCTGGCTAAACGACTAGCGCACTCTCGCGCCAAAACATCCAACAGTACATCTGGCTGGTCAAAGAATATAATGAATATAATCGTAATAGCGACAACGTATTTAAAAAATTTCATATTGGGACTTTGCGTCGCAATATCTCCGCTCGTAGGACACATAGAAAAAATTAAAGCACTTTTATTACACAATTCGAGTGGAAGCTATCAATTGAACATATAGAACTTGATCGATTTAGCCGTTATTGAGATCCGTTGATCTCGATTTTCTGTAACTTTTCTCGTATAAAGAAACATGATAGTGTCTAAAGCCTATTCTATATGTGCTTTTTGTTTGCTGTTTCTTGCTTTTTATTTTTTTACATCTTTTTTTTTTTTGCTTTTTCCGGTTTTTCGTTTTATATCGCTCGAGATAAAAATTAATAAACTTCGGAAGAAATAACAAACACGTAGCAAAAAATACAATTATCGATAAAACAATTGCAAAGGAGAAAAAAGCAAGAGGTAAAAAGCAAAAAAACAGGAAACAAAGGGCACAATGTAGAATAGGCTTTAGCGCCGTCGAAACACCATCGTTTCCTGATTTTAGACAAAACTTTTATGATTTTTTAATATACTTTATATCTGTGTATTTAGATTCTTCAAAAATCTAATATTTTGAATCCTTCCCATTAATTTTGAGAGATTGTTTCACGCCTTAAATTTGAGATTGAATCGATACGAAAAGATAATATCTCTTAAATTTTTGTATTTAACAATATATTTGTATTTAACAATATATAAGGAGAATCGAATCGGTTCTGGGTAATTGTGACACTTTGTCAATGGAAAAAAAAGATAATTCCAACACATGCATATGCACGCACGCACAACAAAACAAACAAACAATAATCCTTGCATATTTCCCAAATCGTCCAAAATGCATAAATTCATATACAGGATGTTCTTTAAGTACATTGCCATATTCAACAAAGTAATTTCTTCAATTTATTTTAAGTAAAAAAGTTCATATAAACATGTGTCTTAAATGACTTAGTTTCCGAAATGCAAGGTGTTTGAAAAAAAAATTTTTTAATGTGTAGCTTCCTCTAATTCTGATTGTCCTAATTGTCACAGGCCTTCCAAGAGCAATAGACAAAAGAATTCCCTTCACGAAAGAATATCCTTTATTTTTTTCGAAGATAGCGGTGAATATTCACAAATTTTTGACGACATGATAAATTGCGTTGAGAATATCTGCATAAATATACCTTGCTTCACGTAAGTTATTATTTGCACAATCATACACATAAAGCACATACCTGCTATTTCAAAATTTGTAAATTTAAGCATGATGAAATCGATTTGATGGATTGAAACAATTCGGACAACGTATATAAGTTAATTAATCTGCAGCAACATCAGAAGTCTTTTTGTGACATTGTCACTTTGTCTACGGTCGTGCGAATGGTAATTCACATGAAGCAATTAGGTATATTTATGCAAAAAGAAATCCTTAACAATTTACCATATCGTCAAACATTTGCGAATATTCACCTCTATTTTAAAAACTAGATCAAATAGGATATATTAATATGAACTTTTTTATATTAAATAAAGCAAAGAATTATGAATTTGTACTTAAGGAAGGAAATGTACTTAAGGAAGGCCCTCTGTATAAACCACCAATAGATTATATAAACCAATAGATTATATAAACATGTATAAAAATGTATACGATTTTATTATATGTATTTATACTATGAATACATAAAAAAATGTGTAATTATATATGAGATAGATTTATATATAATCGTGTATAATTTTTTTTATGTATAATTACATAAAAAATTATACATAATTATATATATTTTTATATAATTTTATATAGTTGACTATTATATGTATATGAAAAATTTTTTACCGGGGAATAGTATGAATTAACAATGCTTAGCTTAAGATACATATTAATTGTTTAATTTTAATGTAACTTTAGCCTTTATATAATTTTTTGTCTTAACATTGAACCTAGTAAAAGGCTTATTTAAATGGAATAAATTTTTGCTTCATGTTCTTCAATTATTTCCATAATAAATAAATGCCGCAATTTTTACTTTGTAATATAAATAGAACAATCGCAATGCATTCCCATAGCTTGCAGTTTTTTCATTGCATTGTGTCTTCATGATGCTTTCTTAGCACGACTAGTCTCACCTGGGTTAAATGGAATCTAGAAATATTCGTGTAGTACCATTTGTCGGTGTGATCGTATACCGCACTCATCCATTAGATTTTATTCTCTATGATTTTATATTCTTTTTCGCCTAATTTTCTTTTATTATTGTAGAACAAATCAGAAGATATGATGTGTCTTTCGCATTAATGTACGAATGAACTATTTCAATCTCATAAACATCAATCATCAGGGTTGTCACAGAAAAATCGGGAAAACCGAGAAAAGCTAAAAAAATTAACAACATTTATAAAATCATGTAAAAATTCCCTCCCGCGAGACGCAAAAAATAATATAGTATATAAAATAGTATATAAAATTGCATGTAATAATTGTATGAGGCGACATATGTCAGTCAAACTGAAAGACAATTTAAAACCAGAATCTCAGAAAGCATATAAAACGTCCAATTATATCCGATTATAGAATGCAGGAGGAATGGGAATGCCTCATGAATTCAAATGGGGAAACGTTTTTCATTTTAGATGAAAAACCTTGACTCGTCAGTAATGGATAGCTGTAGAATGAAGGGTAAATTATACATCTTTATTTTAATTTTTGTGATTAGGACTTTTGAACAGTGAATCTATACATCTTTACTTTGAGCATTTGAATAAGATCTATCATTAATTTATTACATTTTATCCTTAGAACATGTATTACTAAAAACAGAATTGAGCGCTGAACGTGAAGTCAACAATTATGCAAGAGAGAAAGCTATAGAATCGCAGTTGACACACTGTAAATACGCATGTGCTACTCAACTCGTTTGCCCATGTTCCATTTCGTTCGTATGTTTGTAGCCATATATTTGTGCCAAAGTAAAAAATGAATTTAGCGTAATAAAAAAATAAATTTGCTTTACAAATATTGTATAGTGTGTGGTAATCGTAATAATAATAAATTCGGTTTCTTATTATACTTCATTAAGTTAATGTATGAAATATTTTATGAATGCATCAATTACGTGATAACATGTAGATTATGTTCACATATATTATTGATATATATTTCATATTTATTTCATTTTTTTTGAAAAGTTTTTCCAAAAATAAATAACTTTGTGAAAATGGCTACAATTTTATGAAATTGATAAGGATATTCAGATCAATTTTACTTTAACCTCACATTTCATTCTTATATTAAAGTTCATTTTAACTATTGTATTTATCCTGGTGGAAAAATTTCAACATTTCAGAGAAATTTCAGTGATTTTTCAGCAATATATATTAGCTGAAAAATTCACTTTCAGTGAAATTTTAGTAAATTTTCAGCAATTTCATTGAAATGTTTCAAAATGAAGAACAATTTTAGCGAAATTTTTTTATCAGGGATATTAAGTGTAATAGATTAAGGACCGATTGTTCTATCTTTTGGTAAATTTTATCTGCGAGGTAAATCTGATAATTCGCACATGTGATTGGGTAATTTTGCTACTTACCCAACAGGTAAAATTTACCAAAAAGTGGAACAATCGGACCTAAGTTTTATTACCATTTTGTCTAAAATATATAATCTAAAACTAAGCTTCTGAAACTAACAGCCAATACAAACAAAAAACTTAAACATTAAAACATAAGCGAATTGATCAATCCAATCATAGTAGAGTGCTTAAGACTATAATATAAGCAGTAGTCAATCCACATGTTGATTTCCTTATTGCTTATGTCTTACTGCCTTAAGTTTTTTGTATGTCATCGCCTTACATTGATAAAACATTAATAAAACAATAACACTATGTAAGAAACGCTAAAACAACTGTATAATTCACACAAACAACAATGACAACTGATGCATGCACATTGCGAACATTTAGGATCCTCTAGATTTTTTTCTCGCGCACATGTTTTCACGTTTTATATGGATGGTATAGGCAATTTCAATTTCTTTCATAATATATGTTCTAAAGTCACACTAATGCATAATACTTACATGAGGTATTGTACAATAACACCTCTAATGCTTATGATTAACTTTCATCACAATTGTAACTGTTACAGTTATTCCCCCCATTTATATTTATTTCATAAAAGTAGTATTTCGATTTTCATCCGGTCGATCAACTTTCGAGAATGACCATATAGCGTTCCAAGGTAACTTTCTAATCAAGAATTAAGAAACAACCGAAAGTATTCAGACGCAAGTAACGCAATTGTATATCAACGGAAAATTAATAATTGTAAAATATTTACTATCGTTGTCGGATTCTTTCTGAAAAAGGCTCGAAAACAAGCTGAAACATGTAAGATGTAACATATATAACCGAATATAATTCGATTATTAAATTTAATAATTCGATTATTAAATAGAAATTGTTTATTGCGCATTATTTATCGCTCTTGACTCATATGCCCCCTTTACTGTTCGTAATTTAGAAAAATTAAAATTGGCCATTGAAAATCAGAAAAAGGGAAAAGGGAAAAATATAAGTCTAGAATTTTTTTGGACTTTGCTCACAATTTTCTTAACTGCTCTTTTATTCCAAATAACTTATAATATTTTCAATATTATACAGAGTGTTCCAGACACCCGTTTTATTTCTACATCCCTTTTATTTCTATAGGCTAATTAAATATATGTTCAGGTAATAATTTTAGGGTTTAAAAAGATCTTTTTACTAATCTTATCAGTTTGACTTTGAGAAGCTAAACCTCTTTTTTTTTTCATTTTTAGTGTAAAAATGAAAGTAAAAGGAATAATCTCCGAAAGTCTTGATCTTAATATATGATGTTAAAATCATGTTCCTGAACAACATTTAAAAAAGTTTTAATCATCAATCGAATATCTTAAATAATGCTAATTCCAGTACTGTAATTTTCAAGTCTTATATTCAAAAAATATTTAATGAAAAAATATTTTGTCATAGTGTTTTGAAAAGCTCTCGAGATAAGCTACAACAACATGCAATAAAAAGGGATTCCGATTTGAAGAAATCGATGTGACCTTGATCTGATCTTGGCAATGCCATCCAAAGTCAAACTGATAAAATCAGTAAATAATTTTAAATCTTAAAATTATTATCTGAACATATTTTATATGCGTGCGCGCGCGTGTGTTAAAACTTACATATTTTATATTAGTTATGGAAAACTCTATTTTCATTTAGAAAATCTGAAATAATCAAGGAATTTCAAAATTCACTTTCTGTGACAGCCTTGATCAATCTTTATTTATAGCATATTTTTTTAATACAATCTTGCAAATGTCCATGAGTATATAGCGATTTTTTCTTACTTCCTAATTATAATTATTTCTATCACAAGCGTACTTTTTTATCATGAGATATTCACTTCAATTAATATCTTTCATAAACGTGTAGTATTTAAGCTAAAAATTGTTGGGAGTAATTACATTCCTCTCTAGTATTATATAGTATATTATCATTCTCTAATTAATTATAAATAAACTTAAAAAAATCAATCATTGCTTTTTTTTTATAAATTCACATTATTATTAAACATTCTTCTTTCTAAATTAAACAATATCATGAAATTAGATAGACAAACAGATTAGTTCCAATTACTCAATGATATATATAAGTTGTTCTGATTTCAAGATATTGAGAAATAACTGATTGAATTTTCTTTTTGAAGACTTATGTAATCCTTCTTTGGCGGAAATAAAAAGTTCTTAGATTATTCTATAAAAATTTCGAAACATCCAACAGAATCTACACGATGCGAAGCCGAAGATCGTATCATCGAACTTGGCGCTCGACAGCAATCATACAATGGTCGATATCAAGGAAGAGTTAACGTACATGAGCAGTAACGAAGACTTAAAGAAAGGTCACAATGATTACATCCTCAAAAGAATCCCAGCTGGTGCTGAGGCAATAGTCGTACTTGTCGGTGCTGTCGACTTTTTGGATCAGCCAACGATAGCCTTTGTACGATTAGCCGAAGGTGTACTTATGCCGTCCATTACGGAGGTCACAATACCGGTCAGATTTATGTTTACCTTATTAGGACCGAGAAATGCGGACCTGGACTATCACGAAATTGGCCGGTCCATCTCTACTCTGATGGCAAACACGACATTCCACAAAGTCGCTTATAAAGCCAACGAGAGACGAGAGTTGCTTTCAGCTATTAATGAGTTTCTAGATGATTCAATTGTATTGCCACCTGGCAATTGGGAAAGACAAGCTTTGCTACCGTTCGATGAGCTTAAAGCGAAGAGTGAGGCTATCAGGAAACGAAAGGCGAAGGCGCTCGAAGAGAAAAGCAAACCGGAACAAGATGAGGCAGCCGCAAAAAAAGGTAATTTCTCCAACTAACTTCGACAAACAAGAATTTAAAATTCGATAAAAAAAATATCTTGATAATTGAATATTTGTTTTTCAATTCTTATCGATCTCATTCTTTCATTTTTAGTTAATTATTATCGCCTATAATATAATATATGTATAACAGCTCTTCTCGCCGGCGAAGAGGAAAAGAAATCATCAGAAGACGATTATGATCCATTGCGACGTACCAAACGACCATTTGGTGGCCTCATCAATGACATTAAGCGTCGTTACCCTTTCTATTTATCCGATTTTAAGGATGGTTTGAGCTCATCTTGTGTCGCGGCAGCTATCTTCATGTATTTCGCCGCGCTGTGCGGCGCCATCACATTCGGCGGCCTGATGAGCGATAAGACACAAAACGTAATAGGCATTTCCGAGACTCTTATTTCCGGTTCGTGGACGGGCGTGATAATGGCATTGTTCGGCACTCAACCGCTTTTGATTATCGGCACAACTGGTCCGCTGTTGCTCTTTGACGAGAGCTTATACAATTTCTGCTTGGCGAACGAGCTTGAGTTTCTCACCGTACGGGTATATGTTGGCGCCTGGATGGGTATCATCGCCCTGGCAATCGCATGTATCGAAGGTTCTGTTCTCGTGCGACTCTTCACGCGCTTCACCGAGGAGATCTTTACTGGATTGATTTCTATCATTTATATCGTTGAAACGTTTATGAAGCTTTACAACTACTTCGTGCGCAATCCTCTTCTTCACGAATACAGCTTTGGACCGGACACCAACAATATAACTTATCCGCTCTACGTTGCTGAAATGAAGGTTACTCGATGGCCATGGAATGGAACTGAAGAAATTCTACGCTTGGAAAACGTTCGCGAACTTCTACCGAATCATGATAGAATTAGGCTACCAATTAATCAACCCAATACAGCTTTAATGTGTACTATCCTTTGTCTGGGCACTTTCCTGGGTGCCTACTACTTGAGAATCTTTCGCAACAGCCATTACTTAGGCCGTAGTGCTCGAAGAGCCTTCGGAGATTTCGGCGTGCCTATTAGCATTGTCGTTTTTGTTTTGATCGACTATCTACTTATGGTAAAGACGGAAAAGTTGCTGGTACCCGAAGGACTCTCCCCAACTATGCCCGGTAGAAATTGGTTCGTATCTCCTATCGGATATGAAAAACCTATACCGCTTTGGATGGCTTTAGCTTGCGCGGTGCCAGCTTTGCTGGTTTACATCTTGGTCTTTATGGAGACTCAAATATCGGAGTAAGTTTAAATTTAATTACATTAAACCGCTTGCTTAATTATCAAATATATTTGCGTTTTCTGATTAATCGTTCATTTTGTAGATTGATTATCGATAAAAAGGAGCGAAAATTGCGAAAGGGCAATGGCTATCATATGGACATCGTGGTAGTGTGCTTGATGAATATAGGATGTGGACTGATGGGTGCACCTTGGTGCTCCGCTGCGTCGGTGCGCTCGCTCACTCACGTATCCGCTCTAACCGTGATGTCTCGCACTCATGCGCCTGGCGACAAGCCGCATATTGTTGAAGTGAAAGAGCAAAGAGTAAGCGCCCTCCTGGTCGCGATACTTATAGGCGTGAGTGTGTTGATGGCACCATTGTTGCGGCGGGTACCGATGTCCGTTCTTCTTGGTGTGTTCCTCTATATGGGGATTTCATCAATGAATGGCGTGCAGCTATTTGACCGCGTCAAACTGTTTTTCATGCCAGTCAAGCATCATGGCACGGCAAATTACGTACGCCGTGTGCAAACCTATAAGATGCACATTTTCACCCTCATACAAATCTTGTGCTTAACTGTATTGTGGATTGTCAAAAGTACCAGAGCCGCTCTGGCCCTACCCTTCTTCCTTATTCTGATGATACCATTGCGCGCTCAGATGAGTCATTTCTTCACCACTGCGGAGCTACGTGCTCTCGATAGTAAAGGATCCGAACACGATGTTGAGGATGAGCTCGATTTTTACGAAGAAGCTCCTCTACCTGGTTAGACTGTGCCTTAATCAATTATCCAATACCACATCTCTCTTTCCTCTCCCTTCTTCCCCTCCTCTTCCTTTCTCCTCCCTCAGTCTCTTTCTCTCTCAATTCATGTACTTCCAAAATTATCTATCATTATTTATTTCACATTTCTCAAAGTCCTTATCTACCACTAATTCATAAATACAGAGTTTCTATTATTTTTATCAAATTGGAATTGGGTGACGTCCGTTAATAGAGTCCATAAGTAGCTGAAAGCAATGTCATATATACATCGGGTGTTTTAGATTACCCGTACACTCTTTTCATCTTCGCAGGATAAATTGTAAAGTTCAGACAAAAGTTGTGAAGTTTAAAAAGATTTATTTACTGATCTTGTTAGTTTGACCTTCGGTGGCGTCGCCAAGGTCAGGTCAAGGTCACGTCGATTTTCTTTAATAAAACACGCAACTTTTTATTCCAGTAACTAATAGCCGCTCTCAAGAACTTTTTAAAACATTATAATGAAGTCATTTTTCATTGAGTATTTTTCTTTTTCAATTATAGAGCTCGAAAGTTACAGTATATTAACATTTGTTATTCACATTAAAGTCGTTGGAGGTTGCATCTCTTATTTTCATTTTTGCACTAAGAATTCATTTTTACATAAAAATGAAAATAAGAGATACAATCTTTAATGACTTCGATCTTGACAAATATTATTCAGATCATGATCCTGAACAACATTCAAGAGGTAGCCGTCGATCGGACACCTTGCGTAAAGTCACTATGTAGACTATATATTAGAGAATAAGATAGAGATTAAGATTGACGTTCGACCAAGATGAAAATAGAACAGAACGAGATTGAAATTCCAGATTGAAATATAGGGCTCCGTCTATTTTTCCAATCTTCAATCTCAATCTCAACCAATAAGCTTCCAGTATTTAAGTCACATGACTAACCTCGCGTGACTAATCTCGCCAAATGTATGTATGTGTATGTACAAAATAATAAGTTATAAAGGATTATAAGAAGTACAATCGCAGTATAATTAAAACGTGTGAATGCAATTAAAATGCGTATTCAATATTTTGTTATGTATGATTCTAGCTATCCGATATTCTTACTAATCTCAATCTTAATCTCAATCTCAATTTCCAATGCCTAGTCTGATCACGCTTAATGCTAATGCCTGCGGTACTGTAACTTTCGAGCCCTATAACTCGAAAAGTACTTCATGAAAAATAACTTTATAGTGTTTTGAAAAGCTCTCGAGGTAAGCTGTAAGAATATACAATGAAAAATGGGGAGTTCCATTCAAAAAATTCATGACCTTAATTTGACTTTGACAACGCTAAGGTCAAACTAATAAGATCAGATAAATAGATCTTTTGAAACTCCACAACTTTTGTCTGAATACTTTTACGATTGGATCTTATCCTGCGAAAATAAAAAGATGTACGGGTGGTCTGAAACATATATATAATACAAGTAAAGACATAAAGACAAGATATGACATATCTATATGTATGTATACAATATATATGTATATATACATGTATGTATGTGTATACACTCGTCGACAAAATTATCACATAGGTAAATTTATACCAAAATTTTGCATAAATTCAAATAAGCGTAATTCCCCGAAAAATAATTGCATTTAAAAGTTTTTTTTCATTTTCAAGGATAAAGTCTGTATTTTACGAAGCTTTTAATAGATTTTAAATCTATCCTTAGCCCTATTTAGTGTCTTTTAAAAAATAAGGATGTGTTTGATCTTAAGAAATTTATATAGTTTGACGCACTCTACGGAATGAAGTAAATTTTTTTTCGCAAATTTCGTGATAAACTGTCGTAGAATATGAACTTTTCTCTTACAAATTAAAAAAAAATTAAGCTTTATGTGTCAAACTACCCAAATTTTTCTTAAGATAAAACACATCCTTATTTTTGAAAAGATGTTAGGTAGGGATAAGGATAGATTTAAAATCCATTAACAGCTTGTTAAATTCGGAGTTTACTCTTGAGAATAAAAAAAAAAAACAAATGCGACAATTCTTTGCGGAGTTACGCTTATCTGAATTTATATGAAATTTTGATATACATTTATTTATGCGATAATTTTGTTGACAAGTATATTATATATATATAATCAGAAATTTAAGAGAGGATATGAGGGCTTTTTTCCTGTAATCGCAAATTGTCCCCGCACACTACTGCCCTCTGAAGAAATGGATATAAACTACACAACAATATCCATTTTTTTGCAGTGCTCCTGATGGAAATAAATTGCTGTGTTTAGAGAGCAGTAGCGCGCGGGGGCATTTTGCGGCATTTTATAGGAAAAAGCCTTCATATCCTCTCTTAGGTTTCTCTCTAGTATAACACAGAAAGAATTTTCAACAGTCATTAGACTATTAGACGTTTGCACTAATTTTTTATTTTTTTGTTTTACGAAATTTTTTTCCATAATTTTTTCATGATTCTTGGAATGCATATAAATATTTAAAAAATATTTGAACAAATAAATATTTTTATTTTCGTTAATAATTATAGTTACATCTGCTTATACATTTCAATTATTTTTTTAGAGTCAAATTTAAATGTAAATAATCTGATTGTATTTCAAAATGTTTTAATTATCTATACATGCTTTATCATGATATCTTTGCGTTTTTTAAATTAAGCGAAAAATCGATGCCTCTGAGAGCCTAATGTTTGCACTTGATGATGCAATGCTCATTATCAAGAGTTTATATAATGGCACATGCGTAAGGATAGCCAAATGGAAATGTTACGAGAATAATACTGGATTAATCATAATTTTCAAGAAATAATGTTTTCACAGATCATTCTTCTTTTCTTTTTTTTCATGAATATATATGTACATACGTGTATATTCATGAAAACATATGTACATGTATATTCATTAATAAAACAATATATATAATGTAATTCCAAGGTGTTTACATTATTTCGTTTGTTCCACAGATTTCTATTATTACTTCTATTATCAGACTGTTAACTCCCTAGTTCCTTCCTTCCTTCCTATAAAAGTTGCCTATGCGAAGTGGATGCGCAGAATATCTCTCTCAGGAAAGAGATTCCAACAGATTAGGTAATTTAGCGTTTCTGCGATTAATGTGTAGAAAGCATGCGCAAATATATAATTATATGCTTATTCTGCGCATATAGTATATATATGTTTTGTAGACCGATTTTAAATTTATACAAACTATTAAATCTTGAAGTCACTTATTATTTAGAAATTCGTATAGATATGTGTTACGCCGTTTGTCGTCATTCCACACACGTTTTTGTTTTAAGATAAGTTTAAGATAAGCTTTTCACGGCTCTGTTCAAATTCTCACCCAAGTGCCTCCCAGTATCGTGCTATCTTTATTAAACAATCGGTGAACATACACACAAAAATAAAATGATACTTGGTGGTGCTTGAGTAGGAATCCGAACATAGTCTTGGAAAAGGATTCCAGATATTTTTTGTTCAACAAGATCCTAGAAGAAGCTCTCCTATCTTGTTAAATAAAAAAACATGAAATCTCTTCCAAAACCATATTTAGATTCCCAAGTATCATAATCCAGTATCCTAATTCTGTAATTCTTAATAACAGTTAGTATCATGTTACTGTCGTTGTAGGTATTATAAATAGTAAAAACATAGCGACAACATATCAATACCAAATTTTCGTTAGAAGTTGCAGAATCAGGGTATATTATTGGTGTATATTATTTTATGCTTGTTTAACATTCAGTAAACAACAAGAATAAAATAATATCTGAGAGTGGAATCACTTGGGTGGGAATCTGAATATAACTCCCTTGGAAGGGAATTTTATCTTATTGAACAAAAACGTGGGTGATGAATATCTCGTAATACAAATATGGCTTTCTAAATAACAATTCAAGTGATTTTAAGATTTAACGGTTTATAAAATTTAAAACAGCCACAAATATAATTCCTTTATTGAATCGAATTAAAGTTTCAAAGATGTTTCTTTTAATGACTTAGAATTATTCAAGATGTAAACGATTAACAATTATGATTATATAATATCATTATATTATTAATTATTACGTAATGTTAAATGTAAAATATCGCTTTATTTTATTAATAAAAATATGAAATTTATCACATTTATAACTAATTCTGCCCTCACATACCAACATTTTTTTTAGTCTATCGATTAATTTTTGTGAATTTAAGCAAACAAAAAATGTAATAAATTTTTATTTTTTAGACATTAACAATTTATCTAATTGTTTAAATGAAACGAATAATAAGGTTTCAAATCAAATAATACAGAAAAGCAAAACACATACGTTTAAAAAGAAGAAAAGTCCTCTAACTCTAACCGATATTTATAGAATGTAGAATATATACACTTTAAAAATCAATATTGAAAGTGCGGTATACCGAAGCAGATTAATTCTCGTGTTTGCTGAAACATAAAACACGTCTATAATATATATAGATGTAATAAAAAAAAGTTAATCATATCAATATTTCGAAAAAATTTCATTGATTTTTATCGCACCATTTTGAAGATATTTATTTCTAAATTTATAGAATTTTACACTACAAGTTAAAGGTACCTTATCCTGCAAATATTTTCTTTTAATTGAGATATAAAGTAGAAAAAAAATCATTATAATTATAAAGTAAATACAAACTTATGTTTATTTTCGTAAAATTTCTATCTAAATTAACGTACAGTTTGAAAAAATTCTTCAATGAAAAAAAGCGAGAATGCAAAGATGCATGTACACATCAAATGAGCAGCTTATAATTTTTATTTTTCAAAATATTTAATAATATATAAAATTATACCAATAATTTTAAATTCTAAAATATTGTGAGATAAAATATTGAGAATTTTTTCGCTAAAAAAAAAGACGTCTAGGAAAAGAGCTTTAAAGTATTCCCCGCTATATTCGATATGTTTGTATACAAAGAACGGACTTTTAAGTCCTACGTTTTCCTACATGATATAAATAATTTCATCATTTTCTATATACAAATGATGTTGAAAGAATTCAACGTTTTTTTTCTTCTATCATTAAAAAATCATTTGTATCGTACATATCTCGTAATCGTTATCTAAATGGCTTCACCGCGAAGATTCGTGTCTACATTAAAGCATCTATCACCTCGGCCATTAGAAAGTGCTATGTTAAACGTTAGGTGAGAATAGTCAGAATTTTTGTTATTTAAACTAAAGTCCACAAACGAGTAATAATTTAATAAATTATTACTATTAGAGTATGTCCAAGTCCAAAAACTCCAGATAACATTCACGAAAAAAAGATGGAAGATGAAAAGGTGTCACCATTCAATATCGATACTCCTAATAGAGTTGAACTACTCAAGAACGGTCTGTCGAAGAAACATCGTTCTGTGCTCGGAGCGGGTGCTTTCGGTACCGTCTATAAGGTACTTTACAAAGGTGCTTTATTGTAATTTTTTTTTAATAAATTATATTATTTGTTAGAGGTAATTGCATGTACATAAAAAATGAAAAGGAATCCGTAAATACGATTTACTATTGTTATGTTTCTCAGGAAACCAAATGGCAGCAAAGATAATTCCACGCAAACAAAATGATGATGAAGTAATAAACTCGGAGAGACATGCGACTATCCTGCGACACACCAACATAGTGAAAATATTGAGAATAGAACAAGGCAATAGCTTATCATTGATAACAATGGAACTATGCGGCACGTCATTGAAGGACAGGCTGCAAGAATCGGCACTGTCGAAAGAGAAGCGTGTCTCAATCTGGAAAGATATCGCTAGCGCACTTCAATTTTGCCATGATTCTGGCGTAATACATGCAGACGTTAAAGCAACCAATATTTTAATGGCAGCTAACGGTCAAGCTAAGCTCACCGACTTCGGTAGTTCTATACTAGTCGATGAACTGCACGTTTCAATCAGGCCGCGAGTATGCACGCATATATGTGACTCATTGAATCTTCACTCAAAAATATATTAATGAATTCTCTAATAGAATTACAGACACATGCAATACGATTTTTGTAACAGTTTCCATATATCCATACATATATACTCATTAGATATGTGTTCATATGTAATGGCGAGATTTTTATTTTTGGTGAATTCTATTACTCATACTGCACTGAATTATATATTAGATGAGTGCACATAAGAGACTTCTTTATAGTATCTAAATGCAATGACATAATGTAATCAACTTTAACAATGAAATAATATACATGTATAAATATTCTGTTAAATAACGAGACAATATCATATCAATTAATGTTTAATGTTTATATGGTTCTACATTTATTTTAACTTTACTAATTTATATAATAGCTTTAAATATGCACTAATCTAATTTAATGCAAGTGAAAAAAAATTTTGCTATTTAGTTTTCTTTCCTAAAAACTCATTTCTTTATCAGGGTACACCAGGCTATGCAGCACCAGAAGTGCTTCGAGGAGATGTACCTACATTCGCTACCGATATTTATTCTCTAGGAATCGTAGCCTGGCAAATGCTTTCTCGAGAAGTACCTTTTCATGGATTACATATGCATACCGTCATATATATTTCTGTAAAAGGAACACGTCCTGAATATGAAGCTCTTGATGATGAGTTCGATGGAAGATACAAAGAATTATTCAAAGCGGCATGGTCCCAGAATATTGCAGATAGACCCTCACTTTATGAAATAATCAGTAAACTTGATCTTTTGTAATCCATAGTTAACATTTATTTGATCAATTAAGCTTAAGCTTATAACGAATCTTACTTGCGATAAGTAATGAGGTTAATGCTTCATCACAATCTTATCAAGATAGAAATAAATCTGATACGCTCAGGATAATGGCTTAAAAGTATTATGTATCCGGCATCTCACCACCAGGCACTAACTGCAGCAAAATAAACAAATTAAAAAAATTTGAGTTTTACTTTCCATTTTAATCATGTCAAAAATTATGATCTATTACTCTATTAGAAGTATTATTTCTCATAATTATTAAGATACCTCCAAGCGATATGGCCAACATATGCCAACATTAACAAATATCATACACATATACATAGGGTCAACGCGATGTTGCAAACGCTTTGAAGCGTTTTTTAATTGGTCAGTTTGTAAAATTCTTTAATACATTGGCCATTCATCTGGAGATACCTTCAAACTGATTCTATAATGAATTGGCAATCAATTGGCAAATATTAAGTCTTAATTTAAATAATGACTGTGGTAAACGACTAAGATTTTCGGATCTACAAGTTGTTAATTGTTTAATTTAGCTTAATTAATAGGAAGAAATAAAGTCGAATTTGATCTCAAGAAAATTGGTAGTCCTATTGCGTTCAATTTAACACTCGCAATACTCGCGGATCTTTCGTTTATCTTTAATTAACATTTCATAAACAACAAGAATGAGATGATTTCACAAGTGTTGTGTCATATAAGTTAGCTGTGAAAATAAAAATCCGAGTGTAAATCCGATGTAATGAGAGAGTAACAGAAGTGTAAACGAAACTTCTAAAAGGCGAAAATTGAACAATGAAATTGTAAAAGAAGCATTTACAATTCTTTTATATTTTGATATTTTAATTTTTGCCTCCTAGAAGTTTCATTTATGCTTCTGTTACTCTTCCATTACATTCGATTTATACCCTGATTTTACTTCATTGATTTAGATCTACCGACTCATTGTAGAATCAACATTGGATATCAGATATTATCGATAATGACCATAGTAATATTGCTGCCGTTGAGAAGAATCTGATCCAACTTTGTAACTCTGCGACCTTCCGGGGTTGCTTCACTTTCTGTTACATCTTCCAGTAACATGTTGACAAAATCATCAAAACCTTGCAAAGTTCCTACAATCTCTTTGTCATTTTTCATAATAATGTGTATTCGAGAACCGATACACTTGTCAACTAGTTCTAAAAGTAACAATATAATTATTCGCATTGGGTTACAAATATCGAACAAAATATTATTGGCATAATTTAAAAAATTAGAAATTCATTTACCTAAAGGTAATAACGTAGATGGATTGGTGCTAACTGAAGCAGTCATGACGATTTATACAATGAAATAGTCGTCAAATAATATCAAATATACTAATAGGCAATAGGCATACCACCGTATAAGCACCGATGAGATACTATTAAAGACCATCGACCTTGGGCAAATTTTCGTCTTTACAAAAAGACTCGGAGGTAATTGAAGAACGTTGATATTATCAACAAATGATATAAATTTGATTATTAATGTATAAATGTTTAATATGGCTAATAGCTAATACATTATTAAATTCATGACTTTTTTTTACTATATAAATGCTTCATAAATAAATATATATACTTAGACCGTGTTTTACTATCAGTTGTCAGTACAATATAGTATACGTAACTATAGATTTTACAGAAACTATAGATTTTCAATACTGGCAGTCAATTGGCAGTAATGCGTGGTCTACAATAGCAGTAATAGAGAGACTGTAAGAGTAAAAAATTGACCAATCACAGTCGACTATTCTTCTCACATTCAACTGTGATTAGTCAATTTGTTACTTTTACAATCTCAACCACTACTGCTACTGCCATTGTAGATCAAGCATAATATACGAATTTATTTAGTGTTATATTTAGTGTTTTTGGCCCGAATGAATTTGCACTATCTGGGTTAATGTAATGATGTTTCGCGCTCTCATATTGGTGAAGCGTGTAACGTCAACCAATAACACAGCATTTTCTAACCTAAGTGGTGCAAATTCGGACCGAAAACATTATTAGTTTCATTTATATCAATTCTCATGCTGGATTCACATTAGACCCGACATGCGTCGTACGACGTTCTACAATCAATCAGAAAGCAGAATTTTATTTTGTATCGATGATACGAAATAAAATCCTGTTTTCTTTCGGCATGACTTCGTCGAAATTCGAGCTTTGTTTTAGGATTAAAATTCCCTTAAAATTCTTTCGTCCTCATTGGTCAAATTTTTATCTTCAATCTCAGTTTTCAATGCCTAATTTCACTAACGCAGGTTAGCTTAATCACATTTACTGTTTAGTAGAATCGACCAATTGCGGTTTATCACGATTAAGCTTGATCGGTTGATGAAACCGGTCCTTAGATCGGAAAATCAGACTATGCATTGAAGATTGAAATTAAAGATCAAAAATTGAAATTTCACCAATGAAAACAAAGAAATTTTGACTTTTTTTGTTCTGATTGACAAACTTCAATCTCGTTCTTCAATGCGTAATCTTATTCCGGCCTGAGACTTGAAAGAAGCTATGCCGACCTCTTTCCTGTTTTCCGTCGAAATTGCCCATACACTACCGCCAGTACTTCCATTTTCGGCTACGGTTTGAGAATTACGTGACTACATCATTTTCTGACATCGATAAAATTGTATCGTCGAAGTGGATTCATGTCTATAATACATCCACAGAATAGAAGCGTATTTCTACATAAGGATAGTGAATCCTCCGTGGATTTGCATATAAATGGATAATGAATATGAATTCCTTCATATTTGGACTTAAAAAAAAAAAGAAGGCGGTTCGGTGTAAAAAGTGCAAGCAATACTATGTTCGGACAATCATACGTTCCGATTAGATTTTAGCATGCCACACATGCTCCGATTTATTATATTTGTGCAAATCATTTACGCAAGAATACTGAATGAATTTTCTCAATATTTGCTTAAGTCGTTTGCGCAAGCCAAAATAACTGTGCAGTTGTCTTTATGCATCTGCCTGGTCGTTTCAGGTTTAACACTCACTTTCCTCTCATACTGGCCAGATGTTGGTTTTGCAGTATGAGCCATTACAATCCAAAGAAGTTGTCTTTGTCACACGTGTTCAAGTAAATTTATGCAAGTGATTTGCGCAGACATACTTGATAAATTTACTTGTATATGTGTAAGCGAATATATCTTAGCTTTATCACTATGTCGTGATCTACTATGCTAATACCAATGTATTGTGAATTTTGCTATTTATTTTATCAGGGCGAAGAGCATACAGCTGATGCTGTGCTTTTCATCCTGAGATAAAGTGGACAAGATTCATGAAACATTTATCAATTACGACATAGCGATAACTCGCAGATGCCCTCTAGCATCTTTTGAATTAATTAACCTTTTAATTCTGATAAAGATGTTTTTTCTTTCAGATCTTATTATAATAGTGTTTATATCTGAATATTCAGTTCAATAAGAATTATTTTGGTAACTCATATATTTCTATCTCTTACAACCCTAAGTTTATATAATATTTCAAAAAATCTTGATAAAAGTTTAGCAATTTTTTATTTACTCCTTACAAATATCAGATGTTTTTCTCAAACCTCAGCCTTGCTAAAAAATTTGCATACTAGCAATAGACTTCAGCAGATTCTCTTCAAGAAAATGCTTGTAGAGATACTGTAGAAAAACCTCTGAGAAAATGTTTCTGTCAGAAAAAAATTCTTATTCGTAAATCCATTTTTCAGATGCGTACGTCCAGTCAATCACTTCTTTCTCGCCAAACCAAAGGTCAATCTCCTTTATGGCAGACTCAACAGAATCAGAGCCATGAATAATATTGCGTCCAACTTGTATGCAAAAATCACCACGAATTGTACCTGGTGCAGAATCCTTAGGATTTGTCTCGCCCAACATTACACGGCCAGTCTTTACAACATCCAAGCCTTCCCAGACCTGAAATAGAAATTTTATAAACATGTATATTAATGTAAATGAAGTTTGTTTAATTGCATATTATTGATATTTGGTTTTGAATTGGTATTATTGATATGAATTAAAATTTATTGTTATACAATATCAATACTTATTATTTTATTTATATATATTATTTTATTCTTATCTTATTATTATTATTATTATTATTATCATTACTATTATTTATCTTATTATTTATATATATTATTTTATATCTTATAAGAAAATCACCATTGGCACAACTGGTCCTGAGCTCATATATTTGACTAAACCTGGGAAGAAGGGTCTTGATGACAGATCCGCATAATGTTTTTTCAAGAGATCTTCAGAAGGCTGTAACACAAAGATATGAGGTTTATTTTATATTGTTGCAATCTGAACAGATGCAATAAGTTGAAGTGAAACAAACATATATTTGTTTCACTTCAATTTATTGCATTGTGTGTACTAGTTCAGAAAGTGCAGTAATAAAAAACAGACTTATGGTGTACAAATTAGAGAAGACATAAATATCTTTTAATCAAGGATATTCAATCTATTTTAAAAATATTTAAAAACTATATTTCCTATAAAAAATTCATATTTACATTTTTTTATCATGTTATTTATTATGTTTACAAGCATATATTGTACAATAAATTCTCAGCCTTAAAATATTTTTTACATCATTATTGCATTCTTTCAATCAGTTACATCCTTCATTGATGATCATAGATGTAACTTAAAAAAATTAAAATCATAGAACTTAAAAAATTAAATTAAAAATTAAAACAGAAAATTTGATTTCAGAGAATCTGATTTCAAAATAGAATTAAATGATTTATTTCACCTTAACTTCCATTAACATTTAATTTTTTTTATATATTTTATTATTTATATTTTTTATTTTTTATACTAATAATAACACAAAATACATGTATTTTTTTACATCGATTTTTTATAAACATATTTGAAATCATTCTGCTCTTGACCTTGAAGGCCACTACACTTATTGATTAGAATTGCTACACATATCGATATTCTACATTAGTATTAAATGTTTTTATTAAAGATCATTTTTGCTTATAATAATTTCATTATATATCCATAAATTTAATATAATATTTGAATACTAATCGCCATTCTAGTTCTAAAGTACTTTGAATAACTGGTATACAATAGATTAATAGAATATTGAAATGAGAAATAAAACTAATAATTTTTATTCTAAATCCAATATAGATAGCTAATATATTTTCAAAAGTTCAATAAGTTTATCGAGATGTGCCAAATTGGAACATTCGCGCGAGTTCTAGAAATTGTGAATTCTCGAACTGTGTGAAGTTAGGACAAGCATAATGAAATTATACCAACACTTACCCATAACATCTTCATAGCAACTAATTTGAAACCCTTCTGCTCAAATCGTTGAATAATCTTGCCGACAAGACCACGCTGCACACCGTCTGGTTTAACCATGATAAAAGTACGCTCCTTGTTTTCCGTCATAATTAATTTACAGATAACCAGCAGCAAAATCAAGACAGAACATAAGAACATGCGATACCAACGTGTCGCAAAGGCTCCTTTCCGGGTTCCGGTTCAATGTTAACGGAACAAGTGATGGCTCTGGCCACGTATATACTAGGTAGACACAGTAGGCTCTACATGTAGCACGATATGAACCAAATATCGATTTATCATCTCTAGCCTTAAAAAGTGGACGATGTACCCTGATGTACCCTAAGAAAAGTGAACGTTGCTATATAGTTTACAGCTACTTTGTCAGAGGGCAATAATGCGCGACAGCATTTTGCGGTTACAGATTTGGGCCGCCATGTCCTCTTTCAGATTTCTCTCTGATAGAAGCTATAACAGGAGCACATTGGAGCATATTGGAGCATGCGACGCGAACAAACTTTTTCCTGTTCTTTTCCTTCCTATTCATTTATGCAGCGATTAACGCAGAAGTATTACTCTAGCCTTGTTATTCACTGAGTTAAACGAGAATTAAATGATACTCTCTACGCTAATGCTGCGTAAACGAATGCACCCTTCGGTTTAAACTTGGCCACTAACTAGATACTATTAAAGATCGTCAACCTGAGCAAATTTTCGGTGCCCCAATAAAAAGGACCCCAAAAGTCCGCAGGTAATTGAAGAATATTGACATTATCGACAATTAATATAAATTTGCTATTATTAACATAAAGATTTGGCTAATACATTATTGAATTCATGATCTTTTATTTATTACATAAATGCTCCATAAATAAATATACATACTTGTAAAGCTGTAACATCCTATATATTGCCGAAAAATTACAGTTTTTTCTCTGCAGTTATCATCTCTGTTGATAATCAAACTTTGACAATACACTGAAATCACAATGTAAAAAAAAATCGAGTAATTATTGAGTTCTAAATACATAAATATGTCTACTAAACTAATAAATCATAAAATTAGTGCACAATTAATTATCAGTTTTCAACTCTTAGGCCGGTATTCCATAATCAGATCTTATATTTAAGACCTTCTTAAATTCAACCTTGAGATATAATGAACCAATCAGAGGGCCGCATCTTAAGACATCACTTAAAATAGTCTTGAAATAAGAACCGATTCACTTCAATATTCACATGGATGCAAAGATCTCGTAAGGATGTCGGTCTTTAATAGTATCTCGCCGGTGAGCTATGGTACTTCCATATGGTAGGATCCTGGATGGGTAAAACCGTGAATTTTTGTATTTTTGTTAAACTTTTGGCAAAAAAGTTCATCCTGCTTTGGTAGATAGCGCTACAAGTAGTGGCTCAGCATTACAAGACGACAATTTGGCTCTTCTGGAAGGTAATTTTTTCTGTTAGAAAAAATTCCATTTAGTTGGAGTTGGGTTCGATTGTTTTCATCTTCATGGGAAAACATGTCAAATGATAATTTTATTAAAATTGGTAGTGAGAAAGTTCAACTGAAGAATTACCTGATTATCTAACAAAAAAGAAGTTAAAGAAAAACATTCCTGATCTTTGGTGTTTAAAATCTAGAAAATAATAATAAATTACTGTACAAATTATTCTACACTGTATTTGCTTATTATATATTCTGCAATGTTGTTCGTTGCAATTAATTCTAAATTTAAAATATTTCAACATTCATTGTGATTTTAAATTACATTGAAAATATTTGTCTTATAAATTGCAACAAATATATAATATGATAGAAGATCCTACAAAATGTGAAGATACTGAATTTGGTAATGTGACTCCAGTGTGTTCTCAAGTGAATCAAATATATTTGGATACAAAATGTTTAATAGATAATAAAAATACACAAGTTCGTGTTGTTCGCGGTGCTAAAAAGTTCAAAATTGATAATGATGTTAACAACACTGAGAAAAAAGGTTTGTTTACAGATAATTGTTTAGAATAACTCTCACCCTCCCCCCCTCCCTTTCCATCCTCCTAAAATCTTAATAAAAATGTACTTATTTCATCAATGCGTATTCACTTAAAATGAAAGAATCTGACAAAAAAAACGCGACGGTCTTGTGAATCGAGTTATCAAAATCTATTTATTCTACAATGTACTCTGTGTTTCTTGTTTCTTGTTTTTTATCTTTTTTCTCCTTTGTACCGTTTTATCGACAATTGTATTTCTTGTTTCTTTCAAAGTTGGTTAACTTTTATCTCAGGCGAAAACAAAAACAAAAACCGGATAAGAAGCAAAAAGACAAGATGTCAAAAAATAATAAAAGGCAAGAAACAGGAAGCAAAAAGCACATTGTAGAATAGACTTAAGTGTTAAAGTTCGAGATTTCAAAGATTAAGATATTTGTCATTCCAAATCCCGACTCGATGCAGTGTTATGTATACTGTGCCTTAATTATTATGTGCTTTAATTATACAAATTACAAT
>Ga0157363_1000291_pt1 | contig 38180 bp, 28 predicted proteins | sample AttsexASBM1_FD_111477 | JGI IMG/M metagenome (GOLD analysis project Ga0157363, IMG submission 111477) | Fungus gardens microbial communities from leaf cutter ant in Ribeirão Preto, State of São Paulo, Brazil - Atta sexdens ASBM1 | ecosystem: Host-associated > Fungi > Mycelium > Unclassified ... | reverse complement strand
TTTTTATTTTTATCTTTCTCTTAGACATATATTATTCTGTTTTTGTTTCTTACTTTATATGTCATTTTTGTGACGATTTGGGAAGACGTTTGAGGGAGCTTGTGCCAGAGCGTTTAATAAACATTCTCTCTCTCTCTCTCTCTCTCTCTCTCTCTCTCTCTCTCTCTCTTTCTCTCCTCCTTCTTCTCTTCTTCCTTCTCTGCCTCCTTCTCTCCCCCTCTTTTTCTCTCTCATTTATTTTCAGAAGAACAGATCCTATCAGTATTTCTATTAATAATAACAGATTTTTATAAAAAATTTCATTGCAGATAGAAAAAAATGTTTATTTTCACTTTTTTCGTAATGTTTTCTCATTTTATATTAGGTGTGGGAAAAAGTTCGTGGCGTTTTTTTAATGCCATCTAACGGGAAAAATGCCACGAACTTTTTCCCATACATATTTTATTTACCCATATGTACACACTTTTTGAAAACTCTGCTTAAAAAGTCCGATAGAATCAGATAGAAAAAAACTATATTCGATTGAATCGTGTTTTTGGTTCGTAAATTTCAAATTACTTATCTGAATATCTGATAGACTTTCTATATTTCTCTATCGTTTTTATTGCATGTTATCGTTTTTAATTTAATCGTTTTAAATTTCTATCTGGTGTTTTATCATAATTAAGTATTTAGTATTGTATCGTTTTAATCGTAAACTTCATATTATTTAAAAAAAAAAATTTTTTAATAATTGTATTAATATACAATTCTTATTTTTTTATTATTCATTTGTAGAATTAATTTATACTTTCACATGCAATTTATTAATTACAATTATGCATCGGAAATTTACAATTTTTAAAAATACATATCGGAATCGATGGGATTCGAACCTAAAATCTACGAGGTAACAGTCTAACACTCTAACGCTGAGCTATAATCGCACGCTTATCTGAATATTTTAGCTTGTGATAATTATATTATAATATAGAGATATTTCTGGATTAAATTACATAGATTCTTATAAACATCGTATCATGTTTATCATATACCTTAAGTTCGTTTTTAATCTTAAATTTTATTATATAATAGATTACTTGTCTAATATAGATTTTCTATATTTCTCTATCATTTTTATTATTTAGCTTCATTATCGTTTTTAAACAATTTCTATCTTGTTATGTTTTATGAAAATTAATAATTAATAATATTTTGTTGTGTTTTTGAATCATAAATTTCAAATTACTTATCTAAAATATTTGATTGATTTTCTATTCTTCTGTATCATTTTTGTCAGCTCATTTTCAATCTATTTCTATCAAAATTAATAATATTCTTTTGTATTTTCAGTTTGTAAATTGTAGAATGTAAAATTTAATCGTAATTGAAATTTACGATAAAGATATGATAGAATATTACTAATTTTGATAAAACACGACTAAAATAATTGATTAAAACCAACATTTAAATTGAATGATACAAAAACGATACAGAAATAAAGGATATATATGTCGCATACTTTAGACGAGTAATTTGAAATTTACAATTTAAAAATACGATAGTATATTATTAACTTTAATAAAAGATGACCAGATTGAAATAGATTCAAACGATATCTAAGCTATTGTATATAACGAAAATGATAGACAAATATAGAAAATTTATCAAATATAACAGGTAAGTAATTTGAAATTATGATTAAAAATAATATTTAAGCTATAAATAAAACGATATAATGTTTTTAAGAAACTATATAATTTAATCCAGAAATGTTCCTATATTAGAATAAGAAAAAATTACCGTATCTTATCGTTGACAACATAATGACATTTAATTTATTAAATAATTAATTATTTAATAACCTAAATGAAAACTTAATTATATAACGATAGGACAATTTTTTCTATAATATCTTCCTTATTTAAACATATAGAGGATGTTTTAAATTACATATTCGTATATATCGTCTTATCGCTTATTTTATATTAAATCAGATAATGTAACAGAGAAATTTATGTATATAGTTAATTATTCTATCATTTAAATAAGATACAAAATGATAATACTTTACAGCTTTGTTATGTATGCTGAAATATCTGCGAAGTAATTGTTCAATGAAGAATGTCACATTATATTGTCATCGATAGGATACGACAATTTTTCTATGACATCCGTCTTATTCAAACATATAGGGATTAAATTATATAAATTCGTATAAACATCCTTTCGTTTATTTTTTATTAATCCGATTTAATAGTGATAGGATCATATAGAAAAGCTTGTAATTTCCGATAAGTATTCTATTGGTTATGTAATATAAGATATAAAATGATAGAAATTTATAACTTTTTTATCTGTCGTGATTTTAATGACCGATAGATATGATAGGTCCTGATAAAAATTATATAGGATTTCCATCAGATTTCTATAAATTTCTATCGTTTTATAAATTTTTATCGGATTTTTTAAGTAGAGATGTTCAAATCCAGATAACGTCAACCAAAGAATGAAATAAAAACTCATTGATTACATTGCAGATTGAGAACGATTCATTTATATAGCGATATTACGATAAATTCCTACAAGTATTGACATTCTGGAAAGTCAGATGGAAATATATAAAATTTCGTTCATATTTTTCATATACATTTTGATAAATTTTTCAATTTGTTATGAAACAATAAAATTTTATAGAATTCTTATATCTAAATTTCTTATTTTATCGATAGAAATTCATTAAATAGATTTCGAGATTGACTTAATCTTTGTTGTTAATATACGATTGATAATTATTCGTTAAATAACGATAAAATCAATTCTTCATTATTTCGTTAGATACAATACGATATAATACTATAGAAAGTGAAATTTTCTATCGTCAGTTTCCTATAAAATACGAGTCTTATAGAATCCGATAAAATATGATAGAATTCATATTTGGAGCTGGCGAGCTCTTGACAATAGAGTTTATAAAAAACAATACAAACTAATAGAAATCTTATCGTTTTCAATCAATCTTTATCAACTTTTTTAAGCAGGGTAACCTCTTTATTTGAATTCTCTTACAACAAAAATAAGATTCTTTAATTTCGGGATTTTTTTTCTCTCTTTATAAGAGCAACGACTTGTAAAAATTCCTCATCATCTTCTTCACTCGATGAAGATAATATATCGATACATTTCATTATTGCGCTAAAATCCTGCTGATGGTTAATTTCCATTTTTAAATTAAATGTCACACTGACTCTACACCGTCCCTTTGAGACGGTATAGCAAAATCCCACTTCGTACACAAAATTTGCATTACATCATAGTCACGGAAACACGATACACCGAATGGAGTTCGCTTACCACTAACCACGATAGATTGTCTAAGTGTTGCACTAGTGGGCGATAATGCATCCCAAAAAAAATCGCTATAAGACGCTGCGTAAACTGCACTATCAATGTTGCTATCTATATCTACCAATTTAAAAATCAGACCTATTTCATACTCAATCTCAAATGCTCCACACAACATTTCGAACAAAAAGAATCTGTTCGGTTTATAACGATTCACATAATATTATACTAACATTGATAATCACTTTGACACTGGAAGAATTGACAAGAATTTACAAAAATTAACATTTTCGTACAGGAGAATTTTGTGAAGCATTTCCCCTTGATAGGGTTCACGACAAATAGTTTGTTAATTTGAGCGACATCCTCTTGAGCGATATTCCTCTAGAGATTCAATATTTGTCACAACTAAGTAAAAATTTCAGTAATAAAGACAATAAAGAAAAAATTCTAATTGAATTTATTAAATATATAGAAAACAGTATTATTGATCGTTCAAATAATATTGTTAATTTTATCAGAAATAACTTTATTCCTATATCTTCAATAGATTTTATAATAATTTTCCTTCTCTAAATTTTACTGACAGACAAATTTCTGAATGGCTATTTCTTACAAAAAAATTTATCAATGACCATCCTAATATACTTATCATAATGCCGATAAAGAAAATGTCACTGTTGTTCTAAAGACTCGTATATACTAAAAATGGAAGAGATTCCTTCGGATGATGACATCTATTCAATTATTAACAGAGATCCTATAAAAAAGTTGACTCAAGATTTACGTGTCTTATTTACAAGAAAGAGTGGTTTCATTGTGAGCCCACTTATAAAAGATTGCTTATAACGGATGGCAATATTCCTAGAGCATATGAATCGACTAAAATTCATAAAATTGTTAATTATTGAAAGTAATTGTATCATCTATAAATAGTCCACTGTATTATTTTTTCTCTTTACTTACACAATCACATTAAGAGCATACCACAAGCTCTTAGCCACATAAAAGACAGCTTTCATCAAGTTCGAAAAATTAAATGGCATGATTTTTAAATCTAATTATATTCTGGCTTCTTTGGATGATTATGTCCCTTTTTATGGTACTAATGTACCTGTTGATTTGATTAAACAGTGTTGAGAAAAGATGGGACCACATTTCCACAAACATTCTAGGATAAATTCATTATTGCTGTTAATTTTATGTTAAATTCTACTTTTTTTTTGCTTTTACAACAAATTTTATAAACAAGTTTTTTGGTATTCCCATGAGTTCACCGTTATCTCCTGATATTGCTGATATTGTATTGCAGAATTTGGAAGAATTGGCCATCACAAAATTACAAATACAACCATTATTTTACTACAGATATGTCTATTAATGACACACTTAATATTTTTAATTCTTTACATACACGGTTGCAATTTATTATGGAGATTGGCATTGATATTGATAAATGACATTGAATTTTCTTGACACAACTTTAATGATTGATAGTCAGAGAATTATTTTCAATACATAAAACAACTTTTTCTGAAAGGTTCCTCAATTTCCATTCCAATCACCTTCTGTCACAAAAAAGACACAATCATACAGTTATTGTTATATATGTAAGTGAATGTTGTACGAGATGGATTAAATAATACACGCCTGTATATGTAATAAATAATCCTATTGCCTTGCTTTGTTATACATGGTTCTTTATACTTGTTCTTCGTTCCACGTCCATAGACATTACATTACTTGATACTCTACACACCCGCATGCACTATTACCAACGACCTTCGCGCCATCTTGTCAGCTTGGTACATGCAGTCTCGCCAATACTCTCTTTTTTTAGTAGTAAAGTACATAATCATCTAGAAATCTGGTAATCTTACTGTTCTCCTGGAACGGTCTTCCAAGATTCCTTTTTGCGCTGGTTCACCATTTGATGATGCTATCAAAATGGTGCTATCTGAGTGTCACAAAATTTTCATTTTGATTATCATCTTCGTGATCAATGTGAATTCTTCCATCAATAAGTCCAATGGTAATTTTGTGTTGGAATCCGCTCGACAGTCTTCATCAGAGTGTCTTATAAGTTGATTGGTAGACATCGGACAAATGACTTTCTCCTGTTTGAATCTACAAGATGTACATGACATTGCCAATTTGCTTTATGATGGTACCAAAAATTCACTTCCATGAATTACTCACATGCTGTTTAGTGTAGACCAAATCATCGCAATTGAATTTTCTATCTCTAGTTCCTTGTTGTGTATTAAATTGTTCTTCTTGTTTGACATTGCGTCGAGGCGTCTCTGATTATTTGATAGGTTTAAGTAGAGTGGTCCTCACTTCTCTACCGATCATAATTTTTGCAGGTGATTTCCCGCCTTTATACTTGTTTGGAGTACAACACAGAATATTGTATATTATAAGGAATGTATTTAATGTTTCTTTTAACTCCTCTTCGCTGATTTTTATTATATTCTTTTGAAAATGTTCACGAAAATCTTTACTTGTCGTTAGATTGAGGATGATATGATGCCGACCGAATATATTATATGCCATTTAGTTCGCAAAAATCTTAGAATGACTGACTTGTAAATTGTGTTCCGTTATCTGACACAATGATCTTTGGTAACTTAAATCGTGAACAAACATCCTTAATAAATTTGAATGTTTGTGATGACGTAATTGTTTTTGTCATATATATTTTGGGCCATTTACTTTCTACTAGGAAGTAACTGTTATGAAAGAGGCCTGCGAAACCCACATGAATACGTTCCCAAGGAGCATATTGACCATGATTGCAGCAGCGTTTTGATAGGTGATTTCCTTGTGCATTTATTACATGTTCTTACTGCATGTTCGATGTCATTGTCAATCTTGGGCCAATACGCTCCTTGGTAATACACGTAACTTCTTGCTATTGCTTTGGCTTTTTCCATTCTTGGATGTCCTTTATGTATTTGAACTTTGTTCAAATACGGAGAACTTTATTACGTAACTTTGAAAGATTTCCATGCGTTCACCTAACATTAAGCTGTTTAGTTTACCAGTAGTAATTCATCGCATCTAACGTAGTACGGTTAAATGTTCTCAGTGATATCTTTCTTGTTTGACAGTTTGAAATCATGGTTTAGATAATTGATTATTGATTGGAGTATCATTCTTGGTCTCATGTTGTATGTCTTCAAATGTTACTGTTAATGTCTTGATTAACTCTTGCTAAATCTGTTTCACTGCTATTTCCACATGGGTCATAGCAATAACTAATTCTTTGTCTGGTTGTGCTTGCGAGTTGATTAATCTTGATAAGAAATCAGCATAGTTAAATGAATCTGTGGAAATATTTAATATGTATCTATATATCTGATCTCGAAATCATATAATAATAATGTACCATCTTTGCAATCTATTTGCTGTGTACATGGGAATGCCCTTTTTGTTCCCCAAAATATGTAATAATGGCTTCTAGAATAAATTTTTTCTCGAAAATCGATTTGTTGTGAAACTTAATAACTGCAAATATGAGCTATGAGAAGCTAATGCTTCTTTTTCAATTTGGCTATAGTGTCTGACTTTCAGTTTCAGTGAGAGTTCTTGATGAATGATAAAGGCTTTCCGACTGCCGTTAAGATATTATTCATAAATATCACCGCACCTATGTCTGTGTAACAAGCGTCAGCTGCTACTACATAGGGATACTACATACAGATAGGTCATAGTGTGTTAATAATAACTTACTTTGCAACATCTCTTTAAATTGATCAAATGCTTGTTCACATCGAGGAAACCAGTTTCAGACTATATCTTTCTGCAGTAATTGATCCAATGGTCCTCTCAGCTATTGCATCTTGTATACGAATTTCCCATAGTAATTAATGGCACCAAGAAATGCTTGAAGTTCACTAATATCGTTAGATGGCGACATTTCTTTGAACTGATTTCTTACAAATGATCTTGTCAGGACTGATCAGGTCCATCATTCACTAATAATGTATGTCCGAGGAATTTCACTTGATTTGTGAAAAATTGGTATTTGTCGGAACTTAATACGAATCCTCCGTAGTCCTTGATTCTTTGTATTAGTTTAGTTAGATGCTCCATATGATCTGTTGATGTTTTGTTGCATATTATTAGATCATCCAAATATGACGAAAGATCGGATATCATTACATCAACAATCTGTTGGAAGGCTTCTGGCGCAGATTTGACATCAAATGGTAATCACTTAAATTTAAATAATCCACGATGCGTATTGATGATTAATAATTCTTGAGAATCTTCGTCTACTGCCAATTGGAAATATGCGTCGGAGAAATCGATTACCGTAAAATATTTGTTACCTGCTAATTTGGCGAAAATGTCAGGAAAATGGCAGTGGCTGTATTGCTGCATTTAATCCTGCGGAGAAATCCGCATATGCGAATTTTTCTGTTAGGTTTGTTTACCATTATAATAGATAATGAAAAATCAATCGTCTCGATATTTCTCGAGACATTGTAGTTTGGCGTCAATCTTAGGTAATGCAACATATAAAACAAGATGTTTCTGAATGTATGTAAGTTTAATCTTCAGTACTAAATGCAGTTTTATCTTTGTTTTGGTGCATAATTCTAGCTCCTTCTCGAATACTTTAGGGAATTTTGTGATTATTTTAATTACTCAATATGCTCATTTGGCTATGTCTTAACTGCATAGCATAATTTGTTTATTGGAACTAACCATAAATTGAATATATCTATCCATTCTATACCAAATAAATTCAGTCTTGGCACTTTAATGATGTAGCATTTCCCTTTTTTCGTTACTCCGTTTAGCGACATCGCATTCTATTTCCTGAATGATTTCTAATGGTTCACCGGATGACACTCTTATTGTTGGTTCACCAAGTTTCCAAACCTTTTGAGAAATAAGTGTTACGTCTGAAGCTGTATTAATTTGAAGTTTAACTTCTTATGCGTTAATTTGGATTGTGTAAATTTCCATTTGTTTTGAAATTGAATTTGGTTTACAGAAATGACAATGTTAGATTTTGCTGTATTTTTGTCATCTAATCTTTCTTATCAAACTTCTTTTCTGATTTGATGTTGGATTTCGATTTGCGCTAGTGCAATTCTTGTAGTGCCTTCTTTGTGACCTATTGGGAGTACAAATTAGTTCGGTCCGTTCAAAAATGCATTTATTTCAAAACAAAATGAATGAACAGATCAATTAAAGTATTGTCCAGCGCTGCCTACTACTTTTTCCCATCTCTCAGGTAATTTTCGAATTTTATCTCGAAAAAATGACTCGTCTTTGGAGGCGATCCAATTTTGGAGCCAATTTTCGATTTCTGCGAAAGAAGTGAAACAGTGACTTGCTGCATCCTTCGGAACAACCAATAAATCAGAAGGAGCAATGTCCGGAGAATACGGCGGGTGCGGTAAAACATCCCATTTGAGCGTTTCCAAATATTTTTTTATAACTTTAGCGATATGAGGCCGAGCGTTGTCATGAAGAAGAATATCTTTATCATGTCTTTGCTTGTATTCCGGCTGTTTTTCTCGCAATGCACGACTGAAACGAATCAATTGTAACCGATACCGATCGTTCGTAATGGAATCGCCAGGTTTCAGCAGCTCATAATAAACAAGACTCTTTTGATCCCATCAGATACAGAGCATGATCTTCGAACCATGAATGTTCCGTGGTGTTGATGTTGAGGTCGATGACAACGATTGACCAGGCTTAGCGTAGTATTTTTTCTTCCTGGGGTTGTTGTAGAATATCCATTTCTCATCTCCAGTCACAATCCGATGCAAAAAACCTATTCTCTATTGTCTTTGAATCAGCTGTTCGTAAGTGAAAAATCGCCTTTCAACGTTTCTCGGTTTCAATTCATAAGGCACCCAATTTCCTTGTTTTTGAATCATTCCCATAGGTCGTACAGAAATGGCTTGTTGAGTTACCCCCAATGATTCTGCAAGCTCCTCTTGCGTTTGACTCTGATCTTCTTCGAGTAATGCCTTTAATTCTTTGTCTTCGAATTTTTTTGGCTGTCCAAAACGAGGCTTGTCTTCAACGCTGAAATCTCCATCCTTGAAACGTCGAAACCATTCCCTACATGATTTATCAGTTGGAGCAGTGTTACTATAAACTTCAACAAGCATTCGATGAGCTTCAGCCGCACTTTTCTTCCAATTAAAGCAGAAAATCAAAACTTCCCACAAATGTTACTTGGTTAACACAAAACTCGACATTTCAAACATAAAATAAGTAAAAATCAAGGTTTTTGTATGAAACTCAAAGCGATATAAACTGAATATTATTAGCAGATGTTTAATCTCTCTGAAACCGCCAAAATCAGCTGACACTATGAACCATTCACAACTGCTGGAGCTATCTTTAAGGAAACGGACCAAACTAATTTGTACTCCCAATATCTTCTTGCAGACATTGTATTCGTGCTTGAGACAGTTGCAATATTTAGTGCATATCCACAATTCCAGTATGATACTTTGATATGTCCAATGCTTTGGATTGTGACTTGTCTTTAGCAGTTTTGGAAAAGGCTTTGCTTTTTGCGTTCAATTTTATATACGTTAGACTGTGCTAGTTTCTCTACTAAAGCCATGTCCATTTTAAGTAACATAATTCATTGGCATTCATTTACTACATCGTGTAGTGTGACCGGATCTATCAGTAGAATGTGTTTCTAGTCTACGTAATAATCTTGCCCTTATTTCAAACTCTTTGGCTGCCTGTAGATCCGAAATAAAAATTAAACATTTTAATTGTTCAGGTTCTAATTCAGTGAACTGAAAATCCTCACAGTTCCTATTGACTATGCTTGCGTACGTGACAAAATCGTCGTTATCATTTTTCCTTGTCTTCAAGCAGTTATAACGCTTACTAAAAACAGTGATTTGTATTGAAAAGATTTGCTTTAATTTGTTCACTGTAGTTTTAAAATTGAAATCCTTTATTGTCCTTGGAAAAATATAATTGACTTTCTTAGTGTATGATTTTTGGCTCAATTTCCGTAATAGTAGTCGTGTTTGTTCGTCCAATTGGGCACGTGCTGCTATGAATGCGTCCTCGTATCTGTTATACCATTTATCGAAGATTAGACTATTTTCGGGGTCATAACTGAATGTTTGGATACTGTTTGCTAATACTTCGATTACGAGTTCGTTACTTTTCTCTGGTTGTGTGGCTGTTGGATTATGTTGAATTGATTGTTCTAACCACATAAGACGTTCATCTTGTCTGGTGAGCAATGCCGTCAATGCCTCAAGTATTTTGTCGGACATGTTTGGTTATGTATTGAAATCTAAAAAAAAAAAGATTTCTTTCCAGTATCACTCGTCGCCAATTATTATATATGTAAGTAGATGTTGTACGAGATGGATCAAATAATACACGCTTGTATATGTAATAGATAATCTTGTTGCCTTGCTTTATTATATACGGTTTCTTATACATACTTGTTGTTCTTCCCACGTCCATAAACATTACATTACTTGATACTCTACACACTCGCACGCGCTATTATCAACGCGCGCGCCATCTCGTCAGTCTGATATATGTAGTCTCGCCAATAGTTATGTAAATAAAATAGTCCAATTATCACATCCTCATTTTCAACAAAAGAATCTAATAGATGCAATTCACATTTTTCTTAATAATAGTTATCCTCTCTTTTTTATTTTTTCTACAATAAATAAACTTTGAAAATTTCACATATAGCATAAATATATTACGCTAACACGTAAGCTACAAATCAAAGAAAAATTTTTTTCACGATTCCTTATGTCAAGTCTATCTTCGAAAGAAGATAGACTTTTTCATCTATATCCAACATTTTATTGTAAATTAGCATTTTCCATTACCAACACTTTAAAAATTTTTATAAAGAGAAGAAAAGGTAAATTAGAATTGCTTTCTAATCAAAATGTGATATATAAGATTTCATATGATGATTATGAGACTAGCTATGTTGGCCAAACAAAAAGAAAATTGGGTACGAGAATACGTGAACACATTTCAGATATCAAAAAAAGGGTTCTGGTTCTCCATCTGTCATATCCGACCATCATATCAATTTTAATCACAATTTCAGGAATTGGATTTTCAATTTCAGGAATTCTGGAGTTAAGATTTTAGACAGTGAATCTTCCTATAATAAGAAATTGATGTCTGAAATGATTCACATAAAAAGGCAAAAAACAGTGCTTAAACAAACAAAATGATACAGAATCATTGCCTGAATCTTATCTGTAGATTATACAATTCCTCTCTCGCTTCTTTTCTTTCTTGTACATTCTCTTCTCCTCCGCTTTCATCTACATTTCTATCCCTTCTTAGTTCCCACTACTTTCCAACATAATCTTTTCCTTCCTTCTCTGAATGTCAATTTTTAATTTCACAATGTCTCATAACACCGAAGAGACAATACATTGTTTTTACTCTTATCGCATTGTCTCTAATTCTAACCGACTTTATGCGACAGAAACATATTTCATTTTTTACTAGCTTCGTTTTTACATTAAAAATATTTATTTCTATTCATTTTAATTGTTACTAAATTATAATTTTATATAATATAGATATATATTATATACAAAATTAACTTTTATTAATGTTTGCATTCATCTCACTATATTATATTGTCTCTTTTGCTATTCTTATCAATTTCTTTGTTTTTAATTATATCAACAATTTTTCACTAAAATTAATACTACTTGTAGTTTTAATTTTATTAACTTAATTAGATTGGATACTTAAATTTTATTCGAGAAGTATTCTTAATGTCTTTTTTTACTTTTTTTAAAAAGATAAAAATTTGTACTGACATCATTTTGTAGTGACAAATATTTTTATAAAAAATTTACCTTATAATTGGAAGAAATAGATTTTTATGTTTGTATGAAATTTGGAAAAGGCCAAAATTGGTCCATATTGATCTTTTTTCTTTGTGAAATAATTTTTATATAATAAGTTTTAAAGGAGAATTAAAGATATAATTATTTGAGTCAGTAAAAACATCAAGACAACGATCTGTATTTTCGTTCTATTCGATGAGGACGTTCTCTTCCTCCTCCACCTCAATCATTTTCAGTTTCTAATAGAGCGGTTCATAATTTTTCATTTTGCGGCACAACAAAAATTATCATTTTATTTTAAGCACCCAAATAATTCACTTTATGGGCAAATATTATGTATTCCATCATTTAAATATTCTACCAGTGGTTCCGTATTAATGAAATATTTGTGCAAGTTTATGAATTTAAAAAATCACTCAAATCGAATTTTTAGACTTTGCGCAAACAAAACTTAGCAAAGATTGACGCTGAGAAGCATCCTTTCATAACGAGGCTGCCTAGAATACATTTACAGACGATCGCTTCCAACTTCTAATTTCATCAGAAACTAATAATTTCCATTACAATCTTATTTATGTGAATAGCAACAATGACAACGATAACAATAATAATAATAAATATTCTATAAATAAGTGTTTAATTATAATCCATAATAAATTAATCCATAATACTAATATATAATTAATCCATAATACTAATATGTAATCCATAATACTAATATGTAATGAAATTAATTACAATAAAAAAGTAATTAAAACTAATAACATTAAGTTAAAACAAAAATAAAGATATTGATTTTCATTTATACAGAACGTTTTTCAAATTATTACAATAATTATTTAAAAAATCGATTTCTTCGAAGCTATAAGCCAATGGCTGAAATGGCCGGATACGTATTGCTTTTTTTTCGTTCAAGAACAGCCTGTAAAAAGCGCATCAAAATCCCCGATCTCGTCACCTGATGTTCTCCTTGTAAGTATAAATTATTGGCAGGTGCAGTCATGACTCTACTATCAGCAAAAACTAGGGACAGTTGGGAAAGAGATAAAGTGGAGCCTCCTTTGAATAGTAGCATCCATTGGAAACATATGGACAGTATACGTTGGAGTAATGAAAAACACATTGTGTAATAGCCTTGGTCTGGGTAGATCCTGTCGCCATTGCAACAGCCTTGCCAAAATGTAAATCTTTCAGTCTTGTTAATCTGACAACTTACAGCCTTGTCAATATGATAAGTAGCAAATATTCGATCGGTGCTCATCATGCGCTGACTATGCTGAGCACGTCTTCTGCTCACTGCAGTCGGTGGCATCTGACCGTAATAAGCCATCTTTAGGACGTGCATGCAGAGGTGGACCGGTTCATCCGGATAACATGGCTTTATGACCGGAAGAGCATCCCAATGGGGCATATTCTCTCGGTCATTCAGCCGCCCCTGCACCTTGGCATGTAACAGAGTCGATCTAAGAGCTTGAGTAGCTCCTTGCTGTGGGATGCCGCAGTAGGAGAGTGAAAGATGCTAGTGATGGACACGGGCTCGAACCTGATCTAGATCTGATTGGGTCCGCATGTGCTCGGAAATAAAACCCAACAGTTAAAATTATAAGTAAAGAAAGAAAGATGTAGGTACCCTCTAAGCAATTGGCGAAGATAACACGCCGCAAAGGTCATCAAGTAGATGATGGAGGCTTTACGAAGGCTAAAGCAACACGTCGCAATAGGACTTATAAGTTGTGTAGGCAACACACCGCGAGAGCTCCTCCCATAGTGTACAAAAGCAACACACTGCGATAGGACTTTTAAGCTGGAAAAAGCAATACGCTGCGAGAGCTCCTTATTAGTGTTTAAAGCAACATTCCATGAGGGGACTTTACGATGACTAAAGCAACACGCTGCGATAAGATTTATAGTCTGGAGGAAGCAACACGCCGCGAGAGTTCCTTATTGATGTTCAAAGCAATATGCTGCGAGCGGACTTTACGCCAACACGCCGTGATAGGATTATTTATAAATGGGAAAAAGCAACACGCCGCGAGAGCTCCTCTGATTAGAGCTCAAAGTAACACGCCGCAAGTGATCTTAATTTAACTTATTGCTTGTATTTATTTATCTAGTATTTATTTATTTATGCATTTTATCTTATGGTTTAAAGTGCCTTATAGATGTATTTTGGCATCCTTTCTATAGGTTACAGAATGCTATAATCCATGCATCGCCGATCGCCTGGCATGATGGTTAGATATATTAAGTACACTAAGATGCTTGGTTCCGACCATTTAAAACTCGATAATATGGTATATAAGAGTCATGGCTGCAGGGCTGTTGATGCACAACTTTGTTTAAAAATAACATAGCCTCTCACAGTCAAGTCGAACCTCACCACATCTCCTAGTGATACCTTGTGGAGACACTGGCAAGCGCACTTGAAAAAGATTTTTTCTTGCCAGGGTCTGAGTGACAAGGAACTTGAAGTGACAAGACCCTCACCTAGAAGGCTGAGAATCATAATATATGATGTTCCAGATTGTTTGGATAAGGAGAACCTCGAAAAAGCAATCCTCAAACAGAATTCGGAGATTCTTCAGGATGTAAACTTGGATACATGGGGAGCATTATAATTCTATATTTAGAACAGACAAAAAGAATCAAGACTCGACGAACTGAGTAGTAGAGACATCCCCAGAAATTAGGAACAAGTTGAGAGCGGCTGCAAGGATATATATTGCATGGGCGAGATGTAGGGTTTCGGATTTCATACCCTTGACGAGGTACTATAGGTGTCTGGATTTGGGACACGTAGCGAAACATTGGCGGTAAAAAAATCTGTTCGCGGTAGGGATGGACACCACAGGAGTGACTGCTCCGATGGGCTAGAATCCTGCGGGCTGTGCATGAGGAGGAGAATGCGCATGTTATTTTCGACAGGAACTGACTCTCATACAAAATGGCCTTAAGTAGATTTGAGCAAACCATGGATTATAGTCAAAATGACAGCTGACCTAACAATTCTTCAGCACAATCTTGAGAAAGAAAAAGTAGATCTGCTGAATTAAAGGAAATAGCCGATAGTCAAGTCTCTATCCTCCTCGTGCAGGAATCTTAGATTGAAGGGTATCGTTATGAAGAATCTCGGAACAACATTCAATCGGGTTCTTACTGAACCTCGTTCTGGAAACGATTCGAGCATACATCGTTGTGCCGGATGCCTCATTTGATATGGTGATATTGAGACATTTGAGCTCGCCGACGTGTGTCTGTGCTCAGATCTCTTGTTAATTTGGTGAGCTCTTTGTGATTATACTGTTCTCCTTCGTCTGAAATCGAATCTTCTGTAGAACAGCTCAGGAACATCCGGGAGGAACTCCGTGGGATCAGAATACTCGTTAGAATGGATGCCAACACATGCTGTCCTTTGTGGCAGAGTGGAGCGACGGATGAGAAGGACTTTCTCGAGTTGGAGGACTTCCTGTGTTTGGATGGTTTGTGATCAACGAGGGTGACAATAGCCATGCCTTTGCGTCCACTAATGGAGTAACAATATAGATATGATTTCTCTCTAATCCAAGTCTTTATTCGTTGATAGGGAATTGACGAGTCGAAGCAGGTTGGACTACAATAGTGATCACAGAGTTCTGGTCATTCGTTTAAGAAGCGCTGAACGACGTTGCCTTATTAGGGAGGTAAGATTTATGGTAATACTAAAAGAGCTAACTGGAAGGCCTTTCGAGAGACATTTCTTTGCCGAGATTGATCGTATAGCATGGTCAGTTTCTGATCGGAGGCAAGTTGAGGACAGGGCTTCACAAATTACTGAAGCATTTCGTAGTGCGAGAAAAACTGCCATCCCTAGAAAGAAGACGTTTAAAACATCCGTTCTCTGGTGGAATGAAAGACTTACCAGGTTAAAGCGTGGTGTAAATAGGGCAAGAAAAAGATTCCAAAGACAGGAGGATAACGAAATAAGAAATGATCTGACGTGTGATATATACGTATTATATATGTCTCAGAAAGACTTCCGAAGTGATTCGCGCCAAGAATCTGAATCGAAAAGAATTTGTCTTTAAAGAAAGCAATCGTGATGCGTACGGCTTGGTATATAAAATCATGACGAAGCGAATCATCACGGATGAGACCTTAAGCCTCAGAGTACAAGTAGCGGTACGAGCTTCACGGGAAACTGATGCGAAACTGCAAAGGTTCTTCTGGATATCTTAATTCCGGACTGTGAATCAGAGGTGGATCTAATCAAATTATTGTGTAAGGATGTTGAAGCGGAAAATGTGCAATATGTGCGTCTATGGACTGTAGATGAGGTATATAAAGCATTACGGGCCCTCCCGAGACTTCTGAAGTGGACTTGATTGAGACTCAGATGATCAGATGCCTTGGTGACGCGTGGAACTGCTCAGGGATCTGTTTAACTGCTGTCTCTGATTTGGGGTATTCCCAACGGCCTGAAAGCAAGAACTTAGAGTCCTTCTTAAGGACAAGAATCCTAGTAACCCTATCCTATCGTCCGATATGCTTTTTTCCATTCTTGGGTAAGCTTTTCGAGAAGTTAATGAAACTTAGATTGGAGCTATATCTGTGGGACCCTGTTTTTTCTTCATCAAGACAGTTTGGTTACAGACCTAACCGCTCAACAGTGGATGCTGTTTCGGAGGTTAGACGTGTGGTTGTGGAGGAAAAGTACGTCTTATACGACGCCACGATGGTTTTTGATAATCTCTAATGGCCATCGGTGATGAAGAAACTAAGAAGAAGGAACTGCCCATATTTTCTGATGAGAATAATAGCTGATTATCTAACAGGAAGATAACTCTGAGTAATTATAATAAGGTGGAAAAATTTGTCTCTAAAGGGAGTCCACAGGAATCCATTCTAGGACCTGAGTTGTGGATTCTAGTATTTGATGATCTCCTCCGTCTGTTGGAGACTAGACAGTGCGATTGTTTCGCTTATGCAGATGATCTGCTAGTCTTGATAAAGGAGAATAGCCGGAGAAACAACAAGGCAAAAGATAATGGACTGTATAGTAATGTGATTCGTAGATAATAAACTTATGTTCTGAGAGATAAAGTCAGAAATGATACCTCTTGAAATGATCATTATCTGACAGATCGCTTATTGTCAAAATTAGAAGTAAAACGATTAAAATGACTGGCAGTGCTAAGTACCTGGGGATCACGTTAAGGACTAAATTTAATATAACCAGACACATTGAAAATGTATATGCAAAAAGTAAAGTTGCATTTGAACTCTATGGCAGAATTGCGAAAACAGTTTGGGGTCTAAAGTATGCCACTCTGATGACGCTATACAGGGGTTTTCCTGGCAATCATCACGTATGGAGCTGGGACTTCGGAGGATCTTATTAGAAAATACCATGTCAGGACTCTAATGGGCGTTCAGAGATACGCTCTCTTAAGAATAATGACAGCCTACAGAACAGTCTCAACTGAAGCACTACAAATTCTTGCTGGAGTTGAACTACTTGACTTGATTCTTAAAGGCAGGACACTATGTTTAGGGCTAAGAAGCAGAAGAGCGTCACGTTTGGTGCGTTTGTCTCTAATTCAGCAATGATTCGAATACAAATTAAGAAGGGAATTAAAGAGGCAGTCACTGAATGGAATAGAAGATGAAATAGCTGTCAGAAGGGGAGAACAACATGCTTACTTTTCCTGTGTCTAGGATAAGCTGAATAAGAGTTGGCTTAGAATTATTGTTTCTTCGATCAACACAACTCTATATTCGTTAGCTGGTTTTTTGCAAGATATTATTTCTAAGAATATCTGTAAAGAATAGAATAAAAAATAGCTCTAAATTTCACAATAAATTAACTGGAATGATGATTGATAAAACAGAGATAATGGTTTCATTAAATGTTACTTCTCTGTTCACTAATATTCCATTGAATGTTGTGCTGGATTAGTGGGAAGGTGGGACTCCATTAAAGATGCCACAAACATACCAAAAAAATGAATTCATTAATGCAGTCAAATTTGTCTTAACATCGATATATTTTACTTTTAATAGAATTATTGACAAACAAACTTTTGACATATCTATGGGTTCCTCCTTTCCCCTATCATTTCTGACATCATGGATGATTTGGAAGAGAGAGAGAGTGTTAAATTCTTTACAATTTCTTTATAATTCTGCATACTTTAGATATGTTGATGTCTTTATGATTGCACCTAAAAATAAGGTCACTCAAATTTTAAATTCATTTAATGAACAGCATGATAGACTTAAATTCACTACAAGTCAATAAGTTTTTAGTAAAACATAGTAAAACATATTTTTTTTTATCGATTCATTTTTATTTCTCAACATAATCTCCTTTCAGCTCGATACACTTGACTAACGATTCTACAACGATCCAATGATTCTTCAACTTTTTCAAGCCGTCTGAATAATATGATTTGTCCAACCCTTCAAAATAAGCCTCTATTTTGACGATGAATTGCTCTCTGATGGTGAATCTCTTTCCGCCGAACAATTTCTTTCAGGTTTGGAAACAGGAAATAGTCGCAGAGGGCCAAATCTGGTGAATATGCTGGATGGAGAAGCAATTCGTAGCGGAATATGTTGAATTTGGCTATCAGTGCCGGGCACGTATGAACCCGTGCATTGATGGAAAGTGCTCTTAATGGAAGAGCACTTTTTTCTTCGCACTTGTATAATGTTGATTTGGAGCTTTTCAGTTATACTTAACTCGTCAAAAAGATTCATTCATATTAGCTGTCAGTTTGTTAATAATGTTCTGAAATTGGAATAAATGATATCTATAGAGAAATAGACTGTATTTATATACAATTGTTCCGACTCACACACGATATATCTCATTTCTTATCTATTAATATTTGTAATTCCTTTTTTAGTAGACAAAAAAGATCTTCCTCTTTATATATGTGAAAAAAATAGAATTAATTCTAAGTGTAATTGGTTAGAAGGAATTAAAAGAAGGAATTAAAAAATCATTTTAAAGATATTAAACCTATTTGCTATTATTAAAAAACGAAGATTGATGGGGATGTTGAATCTTGTAGTAATAAGAAATTAAAAAATTATTCATTGTCTTTTCACCCAGAGAGGATAACTCAATTCTACTAATACGACAGTTAATGTATGAAACATATATTGAACTCCAAGCCTCTCTTTCATCGATCCCTTCTCTATCATTCCTTTCACCAAAAAATGAATGATTTGTGAATCTGTCATCCATCTCTATACCTCAAAATATATAAAGTTTTCTACAGCTGGAAGAGAATATTGCCTTGCTATCTAGAAATAAATCGCAGCTGATATTTGATTTTATTAAGTGAATTGAAAACAATAAATATAAATCACCTATCGATAAGAGGATCTCGGTTTCCAATCATTCCTATATTGAATAATTTTACGTCTCCCATATAGCATAATGAAGTGGATAGAAAATTGTATTTTAGATTAAGCTAAAGAAACTAAGATTTTTATTTAAAAAATGAATAATAGTGTTACTAGTTTTTACTCGGGCTGATAACAGCAATGTCACCGTGAATAGTATAACGAGTTTTAACTCAGGTCCTCTAAGGGAGGGGGGGGAGCGTAGGGCACGAGAGGTATTCGTAAGCGCGTAGGAAAGATAGAGGAAGGCCCTCGTGTTATCGGTATTTACCGGTATCAATGATACACCCCGCCATAATGTGACATATCATTGGGCCACTGCCACAGCCACACCCACTCCAAAATGCATCGTCGCTGCTGCAGCAGCCCAAAATACATCGCGAGCCATTGCCGCCGTGAACGCTACCTATTACGTGCCATGTAACAATTGTTTAGTCACGTTTTATTATAACATAAAGTATTTTTACACATTTTTTCGTAAACATTTCAATAAACCTTGTTTCTTGCTACTTTTCTTATTTGATCTCGTTTTTAGCCTTTTTTTTATCTACCCTTAAGATCCATCTCGAATATTCAATCCAACAGATATCTTATGACTCATTCTTAAACGGATTCGTGAGTCATCGACAGTAACATATCTCAGCTTCTGTCATCCCCATCACATATATTTTTGATATTCGAAAATATCACGTTATTGGTTAAAATTTATTCAGAATCTCTACTTCTTTTAGTCGAAGTAAAGATCCTTCTAGCTCTGATCGAGTCAGTCTAATTTCGTAAGCCATATCTACAACTTAAAACCGTTTTTGCTTGCTAGTTTGTAAGTTGTGTCATCGTTGAATAAAATCTGGTCAGAAGACAGTTGTAGAACCTTTATTTTGTATTGCGACGTCTCGTGATCGTAACAATTGGTGGTAGTACTGTCGAGAAGATCACGACTTGAAACAGTCTTGCTTTGGAGTAATCTTCAAATAAAGATTGCTCAACGAGAAGATATATTGCCAGAAGAAGTCCGAATCGAGAGAACCTTACAATTCAGTAAGGACAATGAAATAGAAGACTGTCGGCGATTTTCTTTTTACTGACAAATGCAGCAGATACGTTACCGTTCCTACAGCTCGAATATCCCACGATAAAACTCTGGTGGAGTACATACAGTAATAGTTTACGCTGATTTCCATCTGAAGAAAAGTGGTAAGGAGCGATGCTGTAGCTTCGATCAACGGCAGACATCTTCGGTCAACGATGCTGTATATTGTACTACTTGTAAGTCTTTATGAACTATCATAATTCTAACATTATAAGTCAGATACTTCGGACGAAAGTAATTCGATAGATAGCTTCGAATCTAATTGCACACTTTCATCGCTAATGAACGCGCATGAACAATCAAACGTCATCAGTTAGGATCTCACATCGAAAATATTCATAAATGGAGACCAACAAAGTCGAAGATTACCTCGACTTCGATAATTAATATATTCGATAGCTACTTTCCCGTTCGCCATGAAAATTAAAAATTTTAATCTTTTGCCTGTTTTTAATGGGAAAAATATTCCAGTCCATCAATTCACATCCGATTGTAAAGGAGTTTTAGAACTAATAGAACCAGAAAAAAGATTATTTTTCTTTAGAGTGATCCTTCAAACTAAACTAACGAGTGATGCCGATTAATTAGATCTGAGTACACAATAACGAATCTTGAGGAATTATATGACTTATAAAAGAATTCGGCAACTATAAAACATTTAAACAATGGGAATTAGAAATAAGTAACCTTAGGCAGAACAGACATGAATCTATTGAAAAATATATTACTAGAGTTAGAAAATTAAATTCCGATACGATTATTGCGATCTCCAATTATTACCCTGATCAGGCAGCAAGGACAAGAATAAGAGATTTTGCAACCAATAAATTAATAGATCATTTCATAGGCGGACTCTATAGAAATATATATAGAAATGTCAATCAACATCTTTTAGCGTAAAAGTTTAATACTTTGGAAGACGCAATAGAGGAAACTATAAGATCTATTTAAAAAATCACAATATCACGCGGAAAGATTTAAAGAAAATAGATTTAACCAACCAAATTTCATAACGTGTAATTATTGCAAAAGGATAGGTCATTCTGAAAACGAATATAGGAAAAAGACCTTTCATACATGAAATGGAAATAGAAATCACAATTTCCAATATAATAATAATGATATTATGATAAACGTGATTCTGTACAAAATTTCGATAGCAATCCTGGATCCAACAATAGTATCCAAGCTAATAAATATAATATCAGATGCATAATAAACAAAATTATAATAATCATTATAATAATTCACCAAATAATTCACCAAATCATTATCAATATACTTAGTTTAATCAAAATTTAAACTACCAAGGCCAAGCGAAGAGTGCACAACGCCAAGGCCAGTCTTCGAGTCGCGCAAATCCAATTTATCTGTTGGAATTCGAACTTACACAATCGAAGCAAACTCCCGAAATGTTGTCTGTATTCCCTTCAACAAACTCAGAAATCCAGCGGATAGATTCTTGTTAGACACGAGAGCCGACATAAATATAATAAAAGAAAATGCTTTACATCGTGACACATTAATATATCAGGACAATAAAGTTGAAATACAGGGCATTACGGAAGAAAAACAGTAAATTCTCGGAACCATATCTTTAAATTCAGAAAACGAATTTCACATAGTATCGAATAAATTTCCGTTAAAAGAACAAGGCATCATAGATTCAACCTTTTTACGCCTTGAAAATGTGTGATAGATTTTGAAAAACAAATAGTTACAATCCAAAACAATAAAGTATATTCATTAGAATAGTAACTTAATAACAGTACCAGCTAGGAGCATGTTCTCATGTGTAATTAAAATTAATCAAAATAATATTGATACTGGATTAATAAATCGACAAGAAATAACGCAAGGTGGCTTTCTTATAGATTGTGCTGTAAAAGTAAACAATAGTAACGCACGCACATATTTAATTAATACAACAGAGGAAAAATTAAAAATTGAGATATTTATAATTAATATAGAGCCAGTAATTAACACGAGCCTGAGGAACAGCCCTACATGCGTAATAAATTTGATGATCTCGAATAATTTAATAGACAGGTTAAAAGTGAAAGAAAATTTATGATTAGATCACTTAAATAACGAAGAAAAACTTTCTATATTATCAATAATTGAAAATTATAATATATTTCATTTGTCGGAAGATAAATTAAAAGGAACAAATAGAATTACACACTCTATTCCTACTACGAATAATATTCCTATAATTATCAAACAATACAGATATCTTCCCATTCATAAGGAAGAAATTAAACAACAAATTAATAAATTACTTGAACAAGATATTATACAACCTTCTCTTTCACCATTCAATTCTTCATTAGGGGTAGTACCGAAGAAATCTGATGTTAGCGATGGAGATTAGTAATAGATTTTCGTAAACTAAATGATAAAATAATCGGTGACGCATATCCCTTACCCAATATAGCAGATATTTTAGACCAATTCGAAAAATCTAGATACTTTTCATGCTTTGATTTAGCTTCGGGTTTTCATCAAATTCTGAATCTCCAAGATTCAATGAAAACAGCTTTTAGTATTATACATCTAATGGTCGTTATGAATATAAAAAAATGCCATTCGGTTTAAAGAATGCTCCTGCAACTTTCCAACGCTTAATGAATAACGTTTTAATGGATTTACAAGTAAATGTTTGTTTTGTTTATTTAGATGATATTGTCATTTACGCGGAATCGTTAGAAGAACATAAATAAAAACTTAATCAACTTTTCCAATAACTAAGAGAAGCCGGTCTTAACTTACAACCAGAAATGTGAATTTTTCAAAAAAGAGCTCCTTTACCTGGGTTATATAATTTCAGACAAAGGAGAGATCTAATTTAGAAAAAGTGCAGACAGTAAAAAATATCCGGTTCCAAAGAATCATAAAGAACTTAAGCAATTCTTAGGCTTTGTAGGTTATTATCGACGTTTTATTAAAGATTTTAGCTTAATTACTCAACCATTCACATCACTTTTGAGGAAAAATATAGCATTTAAATGGGAAATGCGACAACAAATAAATTTCGAGAAAATTAATTGTTGTTAAGCGAACCTATTTTACAATATCCAGATTTTAACAAAGAATTTATTTTGACTATCGATGCTAGTGATGAAGGCGCGGTTTTATCACAAAGAAAAATAGGAAATGATCTTCCCATCGCTTATGCTTCTAGCTCTCTCTTAACAAAGCTCTTAAAAAGCAGAGCGTAATTATGATACTACCGAAAAAGAATTCTTAGCTATTGTTTGGGCAACAAAACATTTTCGACTATATTTATACAGTCAAAGATTTAAAATAGTTACTGATCATAAACTATTGATCTGACTTTTTAACATTAAAGATCCATCATCTCGGTTAATGCGTTAGCAATTAAAATTAGGAGTATGAAGTTTTGTATAAAGAAGGAAAACAAAATACTAATGCGGATGCTCTTTCTAAAACACCACAAGTATCAATTTTATAAACAAAAGCTTCAATTAGCAATGATGAAATTCTTAGTAATAGTTTATTTTTGCAACACGCATTGAATGATTCATTATGAAAGACACAAAATATAGCTCCACAAATTTCGGGAAAAATTAAAGGATTACTTGTAATGGAAACAAGTTCCCCAAAAATTAAAATCACTTTATCAAAAAATGAGAATAAAGCAGAAAATTTAACACTTATACCAGAAAATATTAATGTAATAAAGGAAAAACATTCAATCAAAATAAATCTTATTACGAAGAAAAATAAATAGGAATCCATAAATCTAGAAACAATATTTAATTGTTTAAGTAAATTAAAAGAATATATTATTTCACATAATCAAAAAATAATATCAATAGCATCCATAGGAAATATTACTAGTAAATCGAAAATATTAAATATATTTTTAAAGATACACCAATACAAGTATTTTTACTCGAGTCTATCCCAACTAAGATTACTGACCAAATATAAAACAAAATATCCTTAAAGAATTACATAATTTAAAAATTGGTCATAAAAGTTTATTACTAAAACATTAAACAATATTATTCATGGGACGGCATGAAACAGGACGTTAAAAATTTTGTCAAATCTTGTCATGATTGTCAAAAACGAAAATTAGTTTGCGAAAAAACAAAAGCTCCGATGTTAATTACGGACACGTCAAACAAAACATTTCAAAAAGTTGCAATAGATATTGTTGGATCATTGCCGGAAACAAGGAACGGAAATAAATATATATTAACAACGCAAGACCAGCTGATGAAATTTTGCACAGCATATCCATTATTAGATACTAATATCACTACAATAGCTGATATAATTATTAATAAATTCATTTACACTTTTGGTGCACCTGTGGAATTGCTCTCTGATCAAGGTAGTAATATATCTGGAGAAATGATGAAAGAAGTTGCTAGAATTTTTTAAATAAAACAAATTAAAACTAGTTTACTATCTACAATCAAATGGATCCTTGGAATGCTCTCATCATGTACTAACCAAGTATTTAAAGACTTTTGTTAACTTACAACATGATAATTGGGATTCATCTCTGGACGCCGCTATGTTTTCATACAATACGTATCTTATCATGAAGGAATAAAAATATCTCCCTATGAATTAATATTCGGTCATAGATCACAATTACCCTTAACACTTTTCAAATCATGACACATGGAGAACTTCTCGTGGACTTAATCGATAAACTGTCTTATTTTTAAAAACATGCAAAAGAAAATCTCCGCAAAGGAATCTTCAAAACAATACTACGATAAACGTATAAAACCTCTGATATTAGGTTCGGAAGATTTTATTTACGTTTTGCATGAAACGATTAGAAAGGGTAGTAAAAAAGGGTAGTAAATTAATTAATCAATACGACCTTTTAAAGTAATTCGAATAAGCGATGTTAATTATGAAATCAAAGGAGTAGTAATCAAACTTTACATATTAATAAACTAAAAAAGCGTGCATATTTTTCTTTACAAGATAATACGGGTAGTTAATACCAGATCAGTAAAAATATTTATTAATCAACTCTTGAGCGTTTGGTGTATATGAAGCGTCTGGAGTATATTTTGAAAATTTAGCGGACTTGCATATTTTTAGAGATAGAATTTATAAATTACGTTAATCTTAAGCCGTTAGAGGAAAAGGAGAAAATATTGAAATTTTATATAAACAAAATCGAAATTTTATGTTATAGCAAGTACAAAAATAATATACTGTGTTTTGGATTGCAGGAATTAGAATGTCTAAAGCGAAGACTTGAAAATTAATAGAGAAATAATCAATGATTTAATATAATAGATAGATCCATTGATATTAAAGAATTTGATAACCAAAGATCCAAGCAAGGCGTCTTTGATTTTGTTGATCAAATAGCGAAAATCCTCTTTGGAAAATCCTCTTACACTAGACACATCCGATGCCGATTATTATAATGAACAAATAGACCTTATATACGATAATTCAAAATTTACTAAATTTTATTAAATTGACAAATTTATATAAAAAATAAATAAGTGTTATTCAGGTAGCAATAGGCAATTTTTTGAACGTTTTCGAAGCAAATAATAATAAGTTTAAAAAAATAGATCTTAATTTAAGGCAACTCCATAATCTTATGTTAGAAGATAGAGAAATAACCGAAGTACAATTAAATAGTTTGATCACTCTTATCTAATAGAATGCTCAGAAATGATGCTTTAATATGCAATAGAATTGAAAACTCTAACAGATGCTATTTTATTGGCACACCGAGGGTTAGTCTATCCTAAAATACTTATACCTAAAGAATTGTTCTATAATTTGAAGAAAGCTCGTTTTGCAATAAACAATAAGCAGTTGCCTGTACCTCTGGAACCTGATCAATTCACTAATCTAATCGATGATTAGCGATATAAATATATTTTACAAAAATTATCGTTTAATCTATGTTATTAAAACCTTTAATTGAACAAAATAACTTTATCTTATATTATATAATTTCGTTACCAATCAAGCAGAGCGAGAAGGGCATTTATGCATTCATAAATCCTACTTATTTAAGTCTTACATTATTTAGATCTAACGAACAACTGTATACTCACTTAACAGAATACGATATAGCTCAGTGCAAGAAAATTAATAATGTAATGATTTGTAGACAAACGGACTTGCTGCATCAAGTTTCTATGATTTATAATTGTGAATCAGAATTATTAAAGTCAGCAAGATTGAAAAATATATTAAAAGAATGTGATGTTCGAGTGATTTCAATTCATGAGAATCCATAACACTTTTTGGTGTCAATTGAAAACTACGAATTCTTGGTTATATACAGCTCCTCGAAACGAGATTCTTCATATTTTATGTAATGACAATAAGCCGCGACTAACACAATTGTATTCAACCGAGCTTTCTGCGGATGCTATGTCTGATAATGCATTGTTACGTAATTAAACTAAGCATTATTAATACTGTCGAAAAAGATATTATATTCCTGACGTTAAACTTAATATTAGTAAATTATGTAAGAACCTTAAAGAACGAAATGTAAATATCCACTCAGTCTCGGATATCCACTTATTAAATATTGGTAAAACACCTAACTTAGATATTCATGTACTAAGAACAGCGAGCACTGCTCGCGAAGACGAAATTTATAAAGAAGCAGAAGAGTTAAGCAAGCATCTTTGTATTCAGACTTTATATCGTAGCATTATGGGTTTGGTTTTATTATATACACTATTGCTGACTTATTTACTCTATACATAATTGCGAAATGTTCATTTATAGATAAATGAATTAGTATTTTTAAGTTTTGTTGTGTACCAAAGGAGAGATGCATTCAATATTTTTATAAGTATTTTAATAATAATATTAGAACTCGTAACTTACGACCGTTAAATGAACCACGACAAATAGTTGCGGTACTTACAGAAATTATCGAATTTCCACAAAATCATCAAACCCAACAATTCAAAAGAAATAACGAAATACGGCGATCTCGTTCACGTAATACCCGACTTTCCAATTTAGCATAGCTTTGAGTACGTGCGAAATAATTCAACTCGTATACATTTACTATTAAGGTTAGTATTATTAGCATAATTAAGATTATAGATTTAAGTCTCTAACTTTATTCAATTTGGATTTTCTCGATGCATTGTAATCCAAAAACATTGTATTCTATGCTTCATTAGATTAAACCTCTATATCGTCATAAACTCAGATAGTAACGTCTGCTCAGTAAACGCACTATGCGATGTTCCATGCTATGTAAGCATGTTAAAAAAACGTTTCCTTTTGTGTACAGAACGTTGAAACTTACATGTCATTGCAGTCCTCCTTCGTTTCGTATGATTCACTGCTCTCTTTGGCGAAGTACAGTTTTCAACCGTTCATACAAGCAGGTAAAGACTATACCTGCGTAAATTGTATATAAAATTTCTAGAATCAAAGAGGGGGAGTAACGTCTCCCCCTCTTTCTAAGAATTGCGAACGTGTTGTAAGAATCGCGACACGTTTTTTTTTTTACGTATTTTCTTTATTCGCGAGTTCGTTTATCAATATTGTATTACGTCTTTCTACGTATTTTCTTTGTTCGCGAATTATCAATATTTATACTTTATGACTTATATTTCGATAGCATTGATTTTGATGCTTTTTCCCTAGGGCATTCCCAACATCTTGCTTTTTCCTTCGAAGGCGGTGGACTTGGCGGATTTGGTGACAAGAGACGGTACCTTTCGCTCGATCGATTTTCGGCCTGTATATTCTTTTATTCGGTCCATGTCTTAACGTTCGTAACTGAAACTTACGATTGAATGAAAAAAGTCTTATACACTGGCTATATACATTGTATATATGAACTGTTAGATCGGACATGTCGCGACACGTTTAACAGAAGCGTTGTGTTTCGGATACATGCATATCAACATACATACATATGTTCATACAGACGTTTATACATACATACATACATATACATTTATACATACGTTCATACATACGTTAATACATATACGTTCGTACATATACAATAAGTTCAACATACGTACATACATATGTTTATACATTGATACATACGTTCATACATACATACATACATATATACATACATACATTCATACATGCGAGTACATGTATTACAAAGGAAAGGAAAAAAATACGTAATAAAAATACATTAAGGTATTTTTATTTAAAAATTCTTTTACAACCATCAGATACATATTTTGAATACATTTTGAAACGCGCAGTTCTTAACATGTTGTCCATATCCCATAGTATTAGTAACATCCCGATTAGTTAAAGATTCTATGTCTTCGTAAACTGCATCCAAGGTCTCAATGTATTCTTGCTCATCGTCCAGAAGCAAATTCCACAGTCACTTTCGCGTCCCTTGATGATAGCATGATCTTCAAATACAGTCGCCGTGATCAGGCATTCTTCGCCTTTCTGTACGGAACCATCCTGTCCTCCCATTGCAATCCATGGTGATGAATAGTCAATCAGGAAGCGCAAGACCTGTCAAAATCGGATCTTGTTAAAAATTTCCGTGGCAAGAGACTCACAAAAATGTAATGCATAAAAACGGTCCTGTTTTAGCACTGCCACTTCTTTCACGATATATAAATATATATCGTGAGATAAATTTCTTGTTAACGTGGATCTTTGCAGATCCACGAACGTTGGCACGGGCATATTGTAGAGAAAATTGTGGTTATGGCGTATCGTAGATTTTATATTGTGTCGGAGGATGTACTTAGGTGATTTTGCGCGTTGGATTACTAAATCACGCGATCGTGTATGATGAGAAAATAGGCTGTTGTATTTGCGGGTATGTCCTCCTTATATTCAAATTCTAATCGTATGTCCATGGTGCCACTCTTGACCGATTCGTTCTGTCGAGAGTAATCAATAATCACGGGCCATTACGTAAAAAAGTCTCAAAGGTGAGACTCGGTTCGAGATATTCGTATCCGTAGAAGCCCCTTGCAGAAACACGTACATGTCGTACAGAATCGCACATCTGTTTTTATCGAAATACAGATTCAAGTCATCATACGGATTCCGAGTTCAGGTAGAATTTCGCATTGGTTAATTTGCAGTCGTCCCTAGGATATAAATCGCTTCGACGATGTCATGTTCGAACATGACGTATTTTCGACTTATTTGCAAAGAAAATATGATGTAGTGCTTCTCGAGTTGAGTAGCCGTCTTGATGGCCCACGAATGCTTGGTTGTAAGAGTGGAAACTCGATCCCACGAGCGAAAAACCATGCACAGATCGTCGCTTTCCAAAGCGCGCAGCATCGCCAGGTTATTTATCTCGTTCAATAATACGTGCGGCATTAGCCATTGTACTACTTTGAATAATTCGAGTACTCTGTCGCCGGATCTCCCGTCAGGCAAATGTCGTTGCGCGCTCGTATTAAAATCACTTCATGACGAGCGTTGATCACCACGCATTTGTGTATTCGCAAAATCGCAGTAGGGCGTAGAGCGGTACACAGAGATTAAAATATCCGGCCGTAGTAGTCAACGATTCCAAACCGGCATTACACATAATCACGCTTCGGTCGGACAATACTGTTTTTGTTGAGTGTGCTAGTTGTTTGAGTTGTGCCACCGTTTCTGTTACAAGTCAATCTTCGCTTGAGTTCATATTGAATTTATCGAATATAAACGCGACGCAATTATTTCCCAATGCCACTTTAGTGCTCTCGATCACTTTATTTTTTGTCAGTTTTTCTCTCGACTATAGAAAGCTTTCGTACGGCAGTGTGTACAAATTCTGTTGCTGTATGGGTATACTTTTATCTCGTGGCTATACGTTGTATTGGCGAACGGGTTGTACGTGTTAATCTCAATCTTGACGATGCGATTGTCGAAGATCGAATCATCTTTAATGTTTAGGATCAGTTATCTGTAATGTTGCGCACCGCGAATCCCAAAGACTTTAAAAATTTAACGTTCGACGCGCTGAGACTTTTCTTCTTCCTGATGCAGCTGGATGAGCAAGTATTATCGAACTGTATTGTACGGCCTTGTATTGTAATAAATGCGTTATCTCTCTACGCTCCGTTTTATTCAGCACAAGCATCTCACGCTCGCGTTATCACTGTCGTACGTGCAATTTAACGGTGATCTCTTCTCCTCAAAAATCGAGCAATCGTCCATTCTGGTCGACGACGCGTATTGTTAGATCTGTAATGTTCCGTGCAATGATCGGGAGGTAAATGATTTGTGTCAGCCGTTCCGATATCTTATTTCCTGGCGGCACGCTCGGCGAAAATTTATGTATTGTTTACACGCTTTTGCCATTGCTGAACGCGTCCGTGATCACATTACACTCTACGCGGATAACGTTTGCGTTTATTATGTTGATCGACACGATTTGTGATCGCAATATAAGCTTCGACGAGAATCCCAGCGATCTAATGCTGTTGGGCTTATCAAAGTTTATTGTGTATGCACATCTAATCTCACATCTCATCGGATTGTAGTTTGCGCGAATCGTAGGAATCGAATATTCTCTATTTTTCACTATTATCATCATCAGTTGCTATTCACCACGCATTACGTTAACGATTTCAAGTCGCGGCGCGTCGCGACGCGGACGTTTTCGTAAAATCACACGTTTTAAATATTCATTTATGTCTCACACTTCGTATAAATTCTCGGGAATTATAATTTCTGCATCGTCTTTGGCGAAATAAAATTTGTTGTTCGATTCGTTCGTATCGTGTCTCATAAGTCTCAAAAATCGACAGACCGAACTCATAATCGCAGTCACTTAAATTTATGCGCGGGAAAATAGTTCGCCACGAGGACGATACTCTTCCCACTCAGCGTCAGCGACATGACGGGAAATACGTTCGACCAATTCTGAAATTTCACAGCATCTCGTTCGAGCTTTTTAAATCACGCGCGTCGATCGTTTGTAGAAACCGCAGGTACATCTGTCCGCAGAAACTCTGATCGTACGTCTAATAGGACGTGCGATTGTCGTAGCATCGTTCCCGAAATATCACACCAGTTCCTTGGGTGATCGAAGATTATCGAAACTGTCAAAATGCATGACACATTGTTCCTCTTCGCGTACGCTACCCAGGCCCTGTCGCATCATCCAGATTCACGATATCGCTTTCGTTTCGGCGCGCGCCGCTCGTCAGTAACGTATTACGCATGAAAACGCCTATAAAATACAGGCATATATCTCGCGAGCTCGTTCGTTGCACCAGGTAGTTGCGCCAGACGGCATTTTTATCGTTTCTTTGACGTTCTTTTTTCTTTGTAGCTACGCCCTATCGCATTTGTATGGGCTGAGATGCAGTCTACGACCTTGTTTCGCGCGATCGTGACATTGTAGCTCTTTGAGCTAACGTCGCGCAAGCCGCTATCGTTTGCCGCTGGCCGTACCGCCGATCAAGAACTTAAGCGAGCCTAACATTGGCAGAAATGCTAACGCGCCGCCACGATTCGGAAGTATTTCCTTTTAAAATGCCTTTTTCCTTCGTCTTTCCTTGGTTTCATGCTCATGATCTTAGCTTTCATTCCTGCTCAGAGAGCAGTGGCTCTCGCACTCAGAGCCGAATCTCTCGTGACGACACATCTAGTACTTTATCGGCGAATGCCATGTCCGTGTCTATCGGTGAGATATCAGTTGATCCGAGAATACGCAATGTCATGTTCTCGGCACACCGCGTTCAGCGGATTTATGCGCGCGTTACCTTTGGCTAATTATTTCGTAAGCCGAGTGCCCGAGCCGCAAAACTAGTATCTCAGAATATATAACTCGAAGGGAAGCGCGTTTATCGCTCGATTCAACAGATCGCCGCGCGACATTCGGTACAGTCCTTTATCTTAGGTGCGAGACCGTCGATATGCGTCCGCTGCCACAGCTGATTATAGTACTCGTCGCAGCGATGATAGGTCTCCGAATCAGCCTTCACATGTTCTGGAAGCTTGTCTCAGACGTGTTCGATGTAATCATACACGCATAAGAATACGACCTTCAGTTTATACTGCAACTGCTCGGCATTCGATATTGCAAGAATAGCACAGCGCGAGATACATTTTGCTACTGCGCATTTCGCGAATTCACGAATTTAAATAATCGTTTGAGAGCGCATAATCTTTAGTGCAAGCATGAAATTCGTGCTGCAACCGCTGACGATCACAAACTGTGACGCGAAATCGCGAATGGGAGACAATACGAAGAAGCAGAAACATGGCGAAATGCTGCCGAATACTATACGCGCGATCATTTGCGGCTCGTCGATTGGTAAAACCAACGTTCTCATAAGCTTGAAAGCCCGAATGATTTCGAGAACATATACGTCTACTCGAAATCGTTACAACAGCCAAAATATCGATATCTCGAAAATTTATTTACGTCTATCAATGAAATCAGCTTCTTTACGTTCTTCAACAACAGCGATGTCGGTATACCGTGCAAGGCACGCCCAAATTCTATTTTTATCTTTGATGATGTGGCATGCGACAAGCAGGATGCGGTGAGAGAATACTTCACGATAGGCCGTCACGCGAACGTCGACTGTTTCTATCTCTGTCAGACGAACGCGAGGATACCTAAACATCTGATATGTAACAATGTGAACTTGCTGATTCTATTCACACAGAATGTGAATATCAACATGAAATCAAGTTTACAACGATTACGTGAATACCGACATATGTCGTATGACAAATTTTGTTTGATGTATCGCGACTGTTGACGAAAAAAATTTGGATTTCTAGTGATAGACAAGGACAATGCGCTTAAAGACAAGAGATATAGAAAAAGATTTAACGAATACACGATACCGTAATGTGGCCAATCGTTGTTGATATTTCGTCAGAGATGAACATGGCTGATGCGCGCGAGAAAGATCGAGAAAATGAGCGAGTCAATCCGCAAGAAACATCACATTCTGAAGACCGATAATTGAGAAGAACATGGTGTTGGACAGGTATTTTAAGCCTATTATCAAATCACTGCGACAGTCCCGGCGTGCGCGCAATGACGCAACCAACTGCCCCCAACACGAGTGGAAAGAGAAGAAGGAAGAAGCGGGAGAGGAAGCGAGCGAGACGTTTGAGCGTTCCGCGACTCCGCATAAATCCGATGATCGATCGCATGATCATATACAACCGATAACTTTCATCCGGCATACGACGCCGATCGCACTGACGATAGAATCGTTGGAGAACATTTTCAAAACGACTCGCTAGCAATGTAAGTTCAAAATCGGTTGCAAACGTCGGAAGGTCGAGAGGCATTGGATCCGCTGGGTCAAAAGTACGTCGAGGCTATCCTGAGAAGAGCACAAGATAAAGAGGACGGGATAGATCACATGTACGGCATTTATCTACACAAGGATAGGCTTGGCAATAAACGTTTCGACGTAGATGACACAATTATCGATGGCGCCGGTACATCCGGTCTTTACGAGTTGCTTTTCAAGAGAATTTCCGTCTCCTTTACACGGAAGACGATATGAACAAAAAACAAGAGCGGCTAGCGAACAAACACAAGCATCATTCGCAGAGCCGATTATTGAGTAACAGGAATACAAGTACAAATAATCGCGCCGTTGATGTCGATCATACCCAAGAAACAAAAGAAGAAATCTGGAAAGAGATTACCTCACACAATGATACTGAACGACAGCGCGATCGATTATGTGCACTAGGACGATCCAAATGAGCTGGTGGAATCTATGATTGCTCGATGCTGCACATCGAGCGGGCAACAACGCTCACAACAACGAGATGTTGATCATCCAGGAGCTTCACGAAACCGATCTTATTATAAATTAAATCGCGTATCAACGAAACGAATCAGTCGAGTGGCATCAGCGAGAAATAATATTTTTTCTTGTACTGTGTATTATGCGTCGAATCATGAAAAAGAGAAAAGTTAGCGCCGAAAGACGTCAGCTCGTCGAGGAATTGTACGTCCCGGCGAAAAGAAATTTTCGGCGAAAGTCAGACGCGTCATAGTCGGAGGATACAATGATCTGTGGCAGGTTGATATCGTTGAGATACCCATACTTGAGCTTCATAGAAGCCACTATTCATCATCATCAATGTATTGAGCAATTACGCGTGGGCCGTACTGCTCAAGAACAAGAATGAAAGCGAGACGGCTGACGCTATCACCGAGAAAATTCGAGCGAGTGGAATATTCATAGCATTTCAGCGTCGCATGAAAAGGCACTCTAACGTATAGAAAGATAAAACTAAATCAACCTTATGTAGGAGTCTTCTTGAAAAAATCGAAAAGTAAGTTCCTTCAAATCGTTTTCTAATTAATTTATATTGACATAAATATCAAAATTAATACATGAATGGTATATGTAGTATAAATTATTTTTAATATGTCATTTATTCATACAGAAATGAAGCTGATGTTCAAAACTTAAATGATAACTTAAATGAAACGTAGATGATTTATCCGATTGGAACTTTTGTACATTCAAGTACATGAAGTACAAAATTTAGGAAATCAATTAAGATTAGTGATTATGGCACACAAAAGAATCAAGATTGTTAATCAAATTTTTGAGGATGGCAATCCAAAAGTAGAATACGGTAGAACACGGTACGAAAAATATATTTAATTATTGCATTTGCATATTGCAAAGTGACATTTTATAAAAATTTAATGTTTTGTTATTTGATAAAAATTTTCTTAAATATAATACAAGGTAAACCACTCAAGTTATTATGTGAGTAAAACTATTTTTATCAATAATCTAAATTTTGTACAGATACGTTTCGATCCTATTGGATCATTTTCAATGTTAAATAATAAATTTAAAAATATTATTAGTAACTACGCAAGATGTTCACAAATTAAAATATAAAAAGCATGTTGTACTCACATGTTAACAAAAGGAATTATAGTAGGAAATGACCTAGATACAAACAGCTTTACATCGGAACTTGTTCGAATTCATAAGTCACATATCATATGAGATTTATTATACCGTGAATTTTTTCTCAAATATACAATAGATTGATATAGTGAATTCAATATAAAAAAGATGTATACACGTTTCATGTTCCTTCTACTGCTCATTAAGGAGAGATCCTAGTCTAAACCCTTCAAAAAATCGAAAAAACTTTTTTTTTATTTTCTGATAGTAGAACTTTTAGAAAATATATTCCTAAAGTATTATTTCGAAATTTGAAAAATTGACGAATATATAAGCGATTTTACCTGTAGCCGTCCAACCGTTTAACGCGCTCGAGTAAAGGATCCATTCAGAATGCGAAGATCTATTTCAAGAAACTCCAAGCGTCTAAACAAAAAAAGAAACAGGATCTTTTACACATCAACAAACTTTATATGTGTGTATCTAACTTAACACAATAGTTAGAATTTTAGTGGTTTTTCAAATTCAGTTCTTTCTCGAACTTTAGCTTGAACGTAAATGGATAATACATATCATGGAAAGGAAACATAGAAGAGGAAACCTTAACCGTCAAGACAGAAGTAAAAAAAGAAAATATCAAGACAATCAATTTACATCCGAAAATGAAACCTCGTTTACGAGTATATCAGCTAAAAAATTGAATGCGAGCAGAGACGAAGAAGTTTGATATCAGTCACGGATATCGGATTATAAAATTTTTCTCAATATTTTCCAAACTTTCTCAGTTTATGATCGAATTTTTTGAGGAAGATTTATTTTATGGACCAGGAATAGCAGATTAACCAGAAATTAACTGTAAGTAAAAAACTGTGTATAAATAGTAAACTTTAAACATTTTTCTCGAAATCATATTTTTCAAGTTCGACATCATAATATAAAAACTAATAATCGGATTGACTTCATCTTTTGGATAATTCGAAATTAGTATCTGTTATATCTTTTGTATAAACTTATAAAGCTAATAAAATGTTAATAATAAACTCTTTTTTTTTGTTAAAAACGTGTCGAAAAAATAAAAAAAAATCAAATCTATTTTCAAACAAGTTTTACTTAAAAAAATTTTGTAATTTTTTACCCGGAGCGAGATTTATGGTACACAGAAGAGGAATTAATAACATATGAAAATATATCTTACTTTTTTGTTTCAGATCATTTGAATGGGTTTTACAATGTCGGCAAATTATGGTTACACGAAATGCCTCATGCAATATAGCATATATCTCGGATAAATCTTAATAAAATCATTTGAAAAAAAAATTTATAATTAACTAATAAATATGTACAAAAATGCCCCTAAAATTTAAAGTTTTTATAAGTAATTGTTGTGTGTTTGTGACGCTGGTGTCACCTTGTCTAGAAAGTTCGTACGCCAAGGCGATAAACAATGACTCTTTTTATTGTAATGATTCGCACCTTTATTGTTGAGTCAAATTTGAGATGTATTCAAAGCGGACGGTAAGCAAAGCTTGTCGACTGCTAACTTGTGCATTCGTTAAGGTGCGTGCACCGGTAATTCGCACTTGGTAGTCGACATCGAATAGTTTCGCACGGTTCGGAAGAAAGTATATTGCACGCGGTAGCGAAGCAAATCTCGTCAGAAGCTCAGGCAATTTGCACACACTACTGCCTGCCCTCGCAGGGTGCATATACTGAGAACGTTAAGTAACAAAATGCAGCAGCGGTAATAGCGGTGACAAAACGTCGGAGTGGTTCGCACTTCGGCTTCGGGATGAGAAGCGTTAACGAATAGATGATCCGTATTGATCGGAATTGGGAAGCGAACTGATTTCTCGCACGCGGAATGTGTGTGCGATTGTCACCTTTTCGAGTGTCGTGCACGGGGGAGATCGCGTGCCATCTGAGACAAACAGCGTGATTAGAGAACACGTTGTTTTAAATGGCTCTATGAGCATCGGTTTACTCACCGTCGCCGAGAATACATTCAAATCAATGATTATTCCGGAACAGTAATAGTTTAAAAAAAAAATTCCTAAATTGCCCTATTTCTTAGCGCTAGACTAGAATCCCCTCTTAAAATTAGATTGTCCAAATTAATTGAAAAAATTGAATACTAAATACAATTATAAAATTCAGCGATATTACAAATATTCTTAAAACTGTAGAACTTTGAAATGTAATGTCAGAACATTAATGCTTTTAAACTATATTTTTTATTAAATTTAAAAAATTGTTTTGTTTAAATTGGCGCTGTTCATCAATTATTCTGCTTATATTATCCTACCTATTTTATACAAAGACGAAAGTGACATTTTCACTGTTAAATACTACAATTACGTTCCTGTAGACGACACTATGACCGGTAACAAGATTAAAAGTGATACTACCGGAGATCATTGCAAGAATAGAATTATAGAACGAACTGAGAGAATAGAAAAGGTCAATGAAACAAACTCTACAAAAATAAAACCGCAACTACATGCGACTGAGAAGAATACGGAATTTATATATGATACATTTATATATGATACATTTCCATACATTTTTACTATTCTACTATATACATTTTATTATACTACTATTTATTAAAATTGTATATATATATATATATATATATATATATATATATATATATAT
>Ga0157363_1000289_pt1 | contig 38266 bp, 16 predicted proteins | sample AttsexASBM1_FD_111477 | JGI IMG/M metagenome (GOLD analysis project Ga0157363, IMG submission 111477) | Fungus gardens microbial communities from leaf cutter ant in Ribeirão Preto, State of São Paulo, Brazil - Atta sexdens ASBM1 | ecosystem: Host-associated > Fungi > Mycelium > Unclassified ... | reverse complement strand
CTAAATAAATAATAAATTCTTTGGAATAGAATTTTACTTTAAAAAATTAAAATTGAGCCAATCTTGAATAAGAATCAATTTTCAATCTGCAAAAACACTCTTTCATAAAAGTTTCAGAGAGTGGAAAAAGGTAATTTAATATTATTATTTTGTATGTAATAAATATATTTAGTTTGGATTGGACTAGTCTTTATCTGGCAAAAGATTTAAATTTTTACAGGAAACAGCACGGCAATGCGAGCGGGCAAATAATTATTCTACGAATCCGAGTTAAAGAGTTAATTAAACGGCGTAACGTATAAGTATACTTCGATCGTGGCAAGAAGCAGCGCGAAATGTTACCTTTTGCCGGGATGGTCGCTTTTGCCCTCGCCCATCGCATCGTCCTACTCAGCAATTGCTCCTTCGAAGGATGCGAAGTGGTGACGGTCAAAAAGATCGGGGGATGTATCGTCTTCGAGTTGGTATTCGATAAATGAAGAAGAGGAAAAGGTACGAAGGAAGATGTAAGCCGAGCCAAGCCTTCCTTCTGGCGTGACTAGCTTTTCGGAGATGTTGATAAGAAGGTGAGAGCCGGTGTGATACACCTGCGCAGTTGTGAGAGTTGGTCCGCCCCGTGGCAGGGTGGTGAATAGGTAGTTTTGAGACGTCAGTTTAGATGGAGACTTTAACTTGTTAGTTAAATAACGCAGTTTAATAAAAGATCAAAAGCAATAAAATACAATTTCAGTCTTGGAAACCTGTTAAGTTAGAATTTTGAGATTAAGATTATAAAAGAGAGCTGTTTTAACATAATTCATCATACTACAGCGTACAATGTGTTAAAAGAATTCCGAATAAAGTATTTTATTGAAATTTTCAATCTCAAGGATATTTATTGTAAATAATTAGGATAATAATAAAGTATTTATTAAATAAAATATAAATTATATGTTAAGCCTATAAATTAAATTGCAGGATTGCTTAAAGAGCGCAAATAATTTATCAATGTCAAATCCGCTTTATTCTTATTTGAATTATTTGTATTCGATAATCTGCAGAGAAATCCATATATTACAAATAATATATTATAGAGTGATACGTGTTTTAAGTGTAATAATAAATAATAAATGAAATATTGAATAAATACATATAATATATAATAAGTTGATACATTGATAATTAAATTTTATATACAAATTAGATAGTTTTAATCCTGCCTTTTAATAAAACTTTGAATAGTTGATTAAATACTTGATAAATAACTTGATAAAAAAACAATTTATTAAGTTTAATATGCAATTAGATGTAAAGAATGAAATTTATATCTATTTTAATAAAATTTATTTTAATAAAATATATTTTAATAAAAAACATATTTATGTTATGATATGATAATCCATTATATTAATTTATATAAATTAATTCATTAATTTCTTATATCAATTTCTTATATCAATTTTTCTATATTATTTGTATCTAATTGTACGTAATTTTAATGTATTAAAAAATTTTAATAAATCAAAATGATTTCACAAATTAATATTATTTTATTTTCTTTAGTAATCGAAATCGTACACAATTTTAATTTACTTTTAAAATATAAAAAATTACAGAAGAAGTAATATAGTACTAACTTAATTTCTGTAAATTCTTTTTCATCAAAATAAAGACAAACTTTATAACTTTATTAATGATACATATGCCATGAGTTTGAAAAAAATTAATTGTATTATGCAACATTTCAAAAAATTCAATCGGATTATTTTGAAAACATTTTACCAATTAGACATATAATTTCTTTGAACTTGCTGAGTCGCGCGTCGTATATCTTCAATGTCCTTGCGGTATTTCCGGTGAAACTCGAAGTTATACCAGATCGCACGTAATTATTTACCCTTTGGGAACATTCGTAAACGCGATGTAGTTCAGGATGCAATGTTTCGTGAACGCGGAGGCGCTAGCGGACAAATTCCCTTCTCAAGAAAATTCCAAGAATTGTCGGCGCCAGCTGTCGCCACAATCGCGATCATCTGATCGGCTGTCAAAAGTCTTCAACCGCTCAACCACCGTGCATCTGTTACTCTGTTTGACAGGATCAGTAGATCCTGCAGGATCAGCGAGAGTGAAAATGTTCGGAAGAATATCGTGGCATCGTTTGGTTTCAAAATGTTCGTGAGAAGATAGTATCGGCGAGAATGAACAAGAACATGAATTCACCGTCGAAACTCACGGAGTTCGCTCCGTTGAGTCCCGAAGAGAGCCAACCCGTAGTAGCTTCACTCTTCTCCAAGTTCTTCAGCTTCACCAGGAGTTAGTATTCTGAGCATAGATCTTTATTACTTATTACAATTATTATTTTTTATAAGTAAGATGATACTGAAATTGATGGTTGGTAATGCATACTTTTTCTAAGGGTGAAAAAAGGTCATACAAACATAGGTCCTGAAATTATCTTTCTTTCCAAGATAAACACTTTTTGTTTATGATGAAAAATGTACTTTTAGCAAGACATTGTCTACGAGGAAAGATCTCTTAGATGTAAAGCTTCTATGATATCTTCTTTAGTTTGTCTATATGTCAACTGAACATCTGTTCATTCAATATATAGAATAACAAAATCTGATGATATTAGGTCTGTTATTTATCGATAAGTTTTCTGAACGGACACACATCGATGTGATAACTCAGACAAGATAATATATATATATATATTTAAAAGATGTTATAAAGACATCATGAGGACGTCTTTTGGATATAATGTCTAAAAGACATCTAAAAATATCATAAAAGATCTTCTGAATGCGTGTTATTTAGGAAGTTGAAGTGATTAAATATAGTTCATTTATTATTTCCCAGATAGTCAAATAAGAACAATATATCATTTTGCCGTTACTTATTCCGCATTCAATTTCATCAAATTAAAGCTAAGATGTTTCCACAAACTGTCTGTTGTTCTGATGTCACGTAGTCTCTCTTAGAATTCAGCAAATTGCTAGCAAGTTGTCATGTGTGTATGGCGTGCCATTAATTTGCTATCAACGTGACATTTATTATTTTTCAATGTATATTCTTACAATTTCGTAAACTCATGAAATTTATTTGCCTGATGCTAATTCAGTTCACATTAGATTCCAATGACAGCAAATTGTCGACAAGTTGAAAACAATACATGCAGTGCATTAATTTGTTCCACATGCTATATCTTGCTTGGTTATCTGAGTTGTTTTTAAATTGATTTAGTATGATATATTTTATCTTCAATGTCAAAATGATATATTTTACCATATTCTTTACTTCTAACAGAAGAAAAGTGATAGTGCTTGTAATTCTTTGTATTATAGCTATTCATCAAAAATTTTGACGCAAATATGTTTACATCTCAAAAAAGAAGAGTTCCGAATCTATGGCTGCATTCAGCAGAAAAAGCAACTTTGCACAACTGTTGAAAGATTTTTTAATATGATTGATTATTATATATTTAGATCTAAGGAACTGAAAGCAACAATTATTTTAATTAAAAGAATCTAACAACAGTTGCAAAATTGCTGAACGCAACCTAGATTTATATTTAGATTTTTATTTTCATTCTTAAGAAGAAAGCAAAATTATACTGTGAGATTTATTCCAGTGTCATCCTATATGTAGTTATCAATATGTTATTATGTTATTATTCATTAAATATTAAATATGTATGTTGTTATAATAAAAAAAGATTGCAATTCTTTATTAAAAAAAATAATAATCTTTTATGTAATGAGTGAATAATTTCTAATTATTGTGATTTACATTTAGATAATGCTAACGATTCCACGGTGTCTTCTAACAACGACGAGCACAGCTCTTCCGATTCAGAATCCTGGAAGCAGTCTGAGAGCACCGAACAAACCCCAGATGACGATAGTACTAGTATAATGAATTTTCCATTGGATACTAATGAAGGCCGTAGCCTACCAAACGTTCTGAAACGCATCAGTAATATTGTAGCATTAAAAAGTAATGTAAGTTTCAAAGATATTTTTTATGATGAACGAATGCGTTTTTTTTTTATATTTTTTTATATTTTATTTTATTTTTTTATATTATAATAATATAAAGAGTTTTTATTATAATAATTATTTGTAACACAGAATTTACGTTCATATAAGGATTCTCAATTAAGAAGCTACTGGATGCCAGATAGTGTAAGTAAACAGTGCTACGAGTGTGGCGAAAGATTTACGACGTTTCGACGAAGACATCACTGTCGTGTGTGCGGACAAATCTTCTGTTCCAAGTGTTGCTCCGATCAAATACCAGGGAAAATTATGGGATGCACTGGTATTACAAATAAATTAACGTTACTCAAACACAATACTCATACACAATAGCTACTAATGCCTTGCGATTTTTATTTTGAGTTCAACATTGAAAATTGATGATTATACTCAAAATCAGAAATATTTTTTAACGTTAATTGAAAATATGAGACATTTTTATATAAGTGTAATGAAAATTGAATATCTATAGGTTTGCTTTTTGTAACTGAATATATACTTTCTGTACTTTATATGTAAAATATAGATACATATTTGAAATTTGGTGAAAGCGAGAAGGAAATTACAGTCTAATGTAGGAATATATAAAAAACAAACTTTATATAACTACAACCAGCAAATATTAGGTTATATTGAATGCAATTATCTTGTATATTTTTATAAATACATACGCGTAAGTATTCTCTATGTTATTTGTATCTTTTTATATTTTTCAGGAGATCTTAGAGTTTGTACATATTGCTGTAAAGTAGTTCTTTCGTACTTGCAATCATCGGATATGAGGAGTGATTTGTCGGCGGATTTGAAAGCTCTGCAGGAGGATCTTCAAGTAAAGTATGGAAACGATTCACCGCTATTAGCACGAAAACATGCTAATGAAACAATGGGCGATGAAACATCGATATGTCGAAAACCAAGTGTGGGATATATGGAAGAGAATTATGCAACTGGACGGTATGTTAAGCAATCTACACTAAAAAATATAGATGTGAATTTAAACTAAAACACCATGCAGTGTTTATATAATTCTCATTGTACTGATATAAACCGCATTTATAAATCCACACTTATATTTTTAAAGTATACGTACATCTTATCTATAGTTATATACTTGTTTCTTATACATTTGAATTTATTTTTTATTGTAGGTCGAGCGGTAGCTATTTAACTTCACAGGAACGTTCTCTTGTATTACAAAATTCGGCTTCTTTAAGAATGATCTGGGAAGAATTATTTCGCTCCAGTCAAGCCATTCAGTTGCAAACGCATAGAATTCGACTGAAAAGTTATCACAATTGTTTTCTGGCGAACGAATTGGTGAATTGGATGATAGTTCAGAATAAAGCAGCAACCCGGTACATATCTGAACAGTACTAGATTGTTAATTGTTCTAATCGCGCTAATTCATATCAAGATTGTAACTTGCACTTTTTTTAGTGTGCAGGCGACTGCGATAGGCCAAGCATTACTAGAAGCGGGTTTTATCGAATCAGTTGTCGCTGATTATGTATTCAGCGATTCGGCGATCGTATTTAGACCGGTACCATTATCTTCCTTGCAAAATATAGACTTGTTAACGGAAAAGCGAACGACTTGCGATGCGCAAGAGCCAGCCTGGGTAAAAACTATTCCTCAACACGATTCAGCTACGGGTAATATGATAAATTAACATTATCAACAACGAGATGAACAATTGCTCAATGATATTCGATTACTTACAGATTCTGAGAGCGAGACTAGGCCGATGAGCTCGCACTCGCAAACTTTTGGTCGTTTACCGTCGTCCAGTTCGAGCTTTTATCTGGATTTAAATCTAGAAGCATCCACCGTCACGTTAAAGAGACCAACCTCGGAAGATTTAACCGCGATTTCCGTCGACAGTAGCGATGGAATAATCGAACAGAAGGAAATTAATCTTAAATCGCACGACTGCAATCTTAAAATATGTGACGATCTTTTAAGTGATACGCTTCAAGTACATGAATTTAAGGAGAAAAACGGTTGGCACAGAGCGACTAATCTGAGGACAGCATTTGGCGAATTAAGCGCATACGAATGTTTAACGTAAGTCTTTTTTCGGTATTTAATAATGACAATAGTAGTAAAGTAGAAAAATAAACGACATATTTGCTCATAGATCTGCGTATAAAACGCATGAAGATTCTCTTATTAAGCAACTTCTCAGCAAAGAAGGTTTGTCGCAAACGTGGTCGAATACGATTTTGTCTATCGCGCACCAGATAATCGATCATGTTAGGCCGGATCTGAATCATGACGCAGATAATCTAGATATTCGACAATATGTACAGTTCAAGAAATGCCTCGGTGATAGCAGAGATGACTGCGAGATCGTGTCTGGCATAATTTGTAGTAAGAATATTGCTCATCGCGGTATGAACGCCATGATCGCTCATCCAAAAATCTTATTGTTACAATGCGGACTAATGTATCAACGTGTAGAAGGCAAACTAATAAGCTTGGAGCCTGTAATGATGCAGGTACGTTGCAATCTTTTATTATCTTCACTCGATCAATCTTGTGTGTATACTTGTATTATTCTTAAAAATAACTTTATATTTTAATTTCTTAAACAAATTCCTAGGAAAACGAGTATCTCGGACACACAGTAGCGAGAATCACCGCTCTAGGTCCAGATGTAGTATTAGTACACCGATCCGTAGCCAGATTAGCTCAGGATAGATTAAGGGAATGCGGCGTGACATTAGTGCTAAATGTAAAGCTTAGTGTGCTAAAGAGAGTCGCGCGATGCACGGGTGCTAGTATTGTAAACACTATAGACGCGCACATAAGCGCAAGATATATGCTTGGCACGTGCAAAAAATTTTATTTAAGAAATTTTCCAGATGAGCGAAGTAAGTATAAATTATAATATCACTCCCTTACTTGAAACGTAACACAAACTAAAAGTTTAATTGAGCTGTTTCACTTTTAGAGGAGCGATACTTAAAATATATATTTTATAACATTTTATGAAACTTTAATATTCTCTCCTTCTATCTCTCTCTTAGGAGGCGTCAAGACACTGATGTATTTCGAAGGCTGTGCAAATCCACATTTGGGTGCGACAATTGTATTGCGAGGCGGATCACAGCTCGAATTAAAAAAGGTGAAAAACGTCACATCGATGATGATCTTTGCAGCTTACTCGTGGCGTCTTGAAAAATCATTTCTCATGGATGAATTCGCCAAACCACCATCACCTAAAGACAATTCGTTTCTGGATGAAACCTGTCAGAAGGATTCCTCGAGTGACGAAAAATTCGAAAGTTGCGTTATCGATGAACAGACGCACGTGATTGAAATGAAAAAACTGTCGAAGATAAATCAAAATCACGAAAATGTTTCTAATAGTGATCAAAAAATACAGAATATCCAGACAAATAATTCAAATACGCCTAAGAATGAAAATGATTCCGAAAATATTTTAAGTACAAATTCTTTAAGAGAAGTTTCATCGATATTATCGGAAGATTCCGATCCTTATGACACCTTAAAATTGTTTAAAAAGAAATTAAAACCGTCTCTGCACGATTCAAAGGATACCATGCCAGTGTCTTGCGAGAACAGTACGGTTTCACATAATGATGATAAATCCAAAAATTTGTTGGTAGATACGAGTTTTGATTCTGACATCACGGAAGTATATAATAATTCCACGGAATTGTTCGCGAGCAAGGAAACATCTACTGAACAAAAAACCGACGATCTCGTCGACAAGACGAAGTTGAAAGACAAGATATCCTCGGAAGAAAAACGTATCTACGGGGAGTCCATAAGTGATCGGAGCGATCCATTGCATCAATATTTAAATGAAGATAATGAAGATGTATTTAATCGTACGAGTCCGAGCGGTCAACGTTTAAGCGTCGCCGATTTTCCACTTTTCAACAAATTCAAGAAAGCGCTCCAAGACACCGTTTTGAGCATATCACCGTATTTAAAATTTTCAATACCCTATTTGGAGACCGAACTCGGAAGGAATTGCGTATTGAGGAGCTTTTTTCCGCGAGAGATCTATTATTCGGAACAATTTTTAGACAAAGTCAAGGAGATCAGGACGAACAGCGTGACTGTAAGCGAGCAGATCGACAATCGCGAGTGTGTAAACATCAAGCTGAAATCGCAGCATCCGTTCGTCCAGGCTCGTCTTACCACAGACGTTGATAATCGCGAAGTGCAGAGTCTTCTAGCAAACTTTCGTGCGTGCGGTAACAGACTTTATCCGACGCATAACGTATTGCTGGATAGGATACAGCAATCGCCAGCGTTCGAAAGCAATGAGCAGCAGGTGCCTTCCTGGCCGGATTGTTTGGATCCCAACAGCCACCAACGCTTGTCCGTGCTGTTTTGCAGTTTCTCGCACACTGGCAACAACACCCCAGCATTCTGCGTGAATCCCTGGGTCGTAAACATGACTATGTACGGTCAGAACGACATCGCGCTCGGCCGCTTCCTAGAACGTTATTGTCTGACGACAGAATATAAATGTCCGGCACAGAATTGTCGCGCACAAATTGCTCAGCATGTTAGGCGCTTTGCGCACGACGGTGGCTGCGTGCACATCACTCTCAGCGAAATGAGCTGCGAGCCATTCGTGCAGGAAGACACTGATCAAATCTTGATGTGGAGCAAGTGCATTAAGTGTAAGAGCGTGTCACCGGTGATACCGATGTCGGGCGATACTTGGTGCTTGTCGTTTGCCAAATATCTTGAGCTACGCTTCTACGGTGGTGTCTACACGAAACGCGGTATGGATGCGTGTCAGCATTCCTTACATCACGATCACTACCAGTATTTCACACGCAGGAATATGCTGGCCGTTTTCAAATTTACCAAGATTTCGCAGTGGGAGATCTCGCTGCCACCACCGTTGATTAACATCATCTATGATCCGAAGCAGCACGCCAATGTGATTGAAGAGATGAAGATCGTGACGTTGAAAGGCGATGAAGTTTTCTCAGCGATACGAGAAAAGCTGACGAGTCTGCAGACGGACTTAGAAGGCTTGAACCTCGCCAAACAACAATTAGCTAAAGATCAGCAATACTTTAAGAACAAGATTGAAGAGATCCAATTGAAGTTAACATCACCAACACTAGAGAATAAGAAGCTAGAAGGTAAAACTTCCGAGAAACAGGTGCAAGGATTAATGTTCAGGATCGAGGATGGCATTGTAATACTTAAACGGCTCATTGCGGAGGCTGTGTTCACGTGGAATAGCAAATTATCAGAGATATCAGCTAAAAAGAAGGACGAACGGCCACGTCGATTCACCGAACGATCCATGACAGTCGGCAGTAATAGTATAGTCGAAACCGACGGGTATATAACTGAAGACACCGCATCGGAGTCGCAGGTTGAAGACTTAAGCCCTATGTCGGCCGATTACAATGCTGTCGACGCAATCGCAGCGGCACAAAGTGACTTCCAAGCATCCGAAGTGATCGAGAATTCTGATAATGAGCCAGCAGAATCCGTTAATAATCCCGAAGACGTCGTCACTGTTCAGGGCTCACCGAAAATGCATCAGAGATCACATTCCGACGTTCTACCACTGTCTTCCGATGACATGCACGATAAAAAGAAGAAAAAGAAGACGATTCTGTCACAATTGCTGCCATCTGTTTCTGTGAACCATATAATTTCGAATCCTTTGGGATCTTTAGAGCATTACCTGTTGCCTCTTGGGTATGTTGATTTGTAATCTCGAATCTTGTAGTATTTATAGTGCAGTAATGACAAATTCCAATCCAATTTCGAATCAAAATTTTAAACTATAACAGAAATGATAGAATAAGATTGTCAGAGTAGAAGAAAAAAAAAATTCTCAGATGAAAATTCCTTTCAACTCTAAAAATGCTATTATTTTGCACAGAAATTTGAATGAAAATATCTGAAAAATCAGAAAATTCTCAGAAAATATTTTCAAAAGTTAAGTGTTCATTAAGTGAATGTTTCATAAAATAAAAAAATGACATTTTTTTTAATTACAAAAGATTTACTCTGCTTAATTTTTACTTGATTAAATCGATTGTGAGAATATTATCGTTAAGAAAATTTAATTTTAACAGTTTCAGATATATATATATATATATATATATATATATATATACATATATATATATATTAGGTAGTAAAAAAAATCCATTATTTTTGCATGAAATTGAATGGAAATATAATGGATTTCTTTTTATTACATTTAATATATACATATAAAATAGTTACGTATAATAATTATACATATTTTGTATACATATAAAATAATTCACTTTTTTTGCAGGTCCGTGGTACCTATAGTAGTCTATGAATCCGAGCTTTCGTCTATAATTGCGTATGCTTTGGACTCACATGACTACAAGCACACGTTGCAGGAGCTCTTACGTTCAACGAAGGGATCAGAATCGAACCCTAGTCCGTTGAGCAAACGCAAGTTTCCCGAAGGTAAAGACAGCTCCCTCGACTTGGCGCAATCAAACGAATTCAAGCGGCCGTCTGTGCTGTCCTTCTTTCGAGGCAACAGTCCCAATTCAGCCAACAGTCCCATTGAATCTGACAAGAATATGTCAAACGCAGAAACGAGCGGTGGTAGCGTAGTCGGTCCTGACGTTGACGACGACAAGAAAGCGACCAAGCAGCAGAATTACATCGAAGTACAATTTAACGATGCCACAACCAATTTCTTCTGCAGGATATACTTTGCCGCACAGTTTGCTGCGCTGAGAGAGAACGTTTTGCCCTGTGGCGAGGATGGCTTCACAAGGAGTCTAAGTCGAACTGTGCAGTGGGCAGCCAGAGGCGGAAAGAGCGGCAGTGCTTTCTGTAAGAGCAGAGGTATGTTGTATGCTTTGATTATTTAATATATAATTTATTAATCCTAAGATGAAAAAAGGGATAGTGTGATAAGTTTTATCCAATCATAATTTATCTTTAATGTCAAAATGATATTGAAGATAAACTAAACACGTTTAATTACGTATATTCACTATAATCTGCTATAAAATAAAAAAAAATAAACGAATCTTTGACAATCTTTAATTTTTAATCATTTTGATTATAGCACACTAGATATATTTTCTTTTACAGATGATAGATTCATCATAAAGGAAATGTCTAGACTCGATATGCAAATTTTCCTCGATTTCGCACCCAATTATTTCGCCTACATGGAAAGGTGTCAGCAAACCAAGCAACCGACGTTGCTAGGCAAGATAGTTGGTGTATACAGAGTGTCATTTAAGAACAACACAACCAACGCGGCGCTTCGTACTAGTGTGTTAGTAATGGAGAATCTTTTTTATAATCGAATCATTACTGACAAATTCGATTTGAAGGGATCTGTGCGGAATCGGCTAGCGAATCCTGACGATACATGTCACGAGGGTGAACTGGTTTTGTTGGACGAGAATTTATTGAACAGTATGTACTCTTTCCAACTTTTGCCTACAAATATATGAGAAAGAATCATTTTACTCAAGTAACTAAAAATTTAACTATATATAGATCTGAAAATTATTTTATTGGATATAAAAATAATTATATGGAACGCTTAATATTGATGATAATGCTGCAAAAATTATATATTCTAGTCATCAGTTTAATCAGATCTGAAAATAATTTTGTTTGGACGTCATAAAATTATTTGCAGATTTGTATCTAGCTAAATTTTTAGTAAATAAATATTTTAGTAAAACCGTTCTTTCCGTATAAGTTCGTAAAATTAATTAAGATTCACATTTCAGTGAGCTGTGACTCTCCTCTGTATATTCGATCGCATTCCAAAGCAGTATTAAATCGAGCCATCGAGCAGGACACAAAATTCTTAGCTGACAATTCCGTAATGGATTATTCGTTATTAGTAGGCTTGGAACCGAGCTCCGATGAACTCGTGCTCGGTATAATAGGTGAGAATGACTGCGTATATTATCGCCTTTTTATCGACTGATAATTTTATACTTGTTATCTTTCGCAATTTATACAGATTACATAAGAACATTTACGTGGGACAAAAAACTGGAGACGATGGTGAAAAAATCCGGTATATTAGGTGGTCAAGGTAAATTGCCGACCATAATATCGCCGCAGGAATATCGCGACAGATTTATAGCTGCGATGCATCGCTACTTCCTGCCAGTACCAGATAGATGGTCAGGTCTAGGTAGAAGTGTTGAGATACCACCACAATAAATCATAATAATTTTCAGAAATTTTAAATACGAATGCAATTTTACACGCGATAATTATATAATCGATGTAAATTTTTTATGCGCATTGGCAAAAATACGAGCGTCGTATTTTAGTCGTGTATTTATATATTTTATACCGCAATAACGCGATCGAAAAATATCGATAGAAAGTAATATCGATAGTTACCAGTCATTTTAAGTAACTTATTAATTGCTGTATTACATATAAATCAATTCTCTTCTCGTATGGAAATTAATAGCTACTCATAAGAGATTACGTGTACATGTATATATCCTACATTGTATACATTAAGCAAATGTATATATAATAGTCATTTTATAATTATAAAAGCGGCTGTTCGTTCTCAAACTTCTAAAGTACAAAGATACCATTGAAATTAGATCACAAGATTAACAATAAGATAGAAGAGAAGAAAAAGCATAATTATCAATATTTTATTTAATTTTTCAAAATTATGTACATGACCATTATGTCTCTTTGTAATAGTCAAATAAACAATAATCATAATTTCAACATAGTAAAACATTTTCATTCTTCGTCGATAGTTTTATACCATCATAATACAGCCTAGACAGTACACAAACTAAGGAAGATATTAAAGCGTGTACCTTATTGAGAAAAATATCTCGTACTTCACAAAGTACCTTTTTTTCTTACGACTAAATATCTGCTATTATTTACATAAATCCATTAACAAAGTTATACGACGCCTGGATACTATTGCATGAAAGTTAAATTATCAAATTAAGCTTGGACTATAAATTTGTATTATGATCGAGGCTACTATTATGACTACAAATAAAAAGATCGAATACATTGTATTGCATCCGTAAAGACATTTGTTGTCAGATATATCAAGAAACAAAGAATAAAGAATTCTCTGTTAGTTGAAAGTTAAAGATCCTATTTCCACACTACAGCCATATTACAACATCAGCAGCAAGAAATGCGAATATTTTTTTCATATTGTACATTGAAAGAGATTAGTTTTTTCTACTGTTTGATATTGATTGATAAAATATATTAAAGAATCTTTTCAGAATTAATAAAAAAAATTAACATTCTCTCTCTCTCTCTCTCTCTCTCTCTCTCTCTCTCTCTCTGCACATTTCAAATAAAGCGTTATAATGTCCATTTTTGTTTGAAAAGACATTAATACTACATTTAAAAGACATTAATGCAAAATAATAAGAAATTTTCGATATATTTTATCAATTTACAATATCCGATAAACGAAACAATTAATTCATTTGAATGTATAGCATAAGAAAAAGATGTATATGATTTCTCACTTCGGATGTTCTAATTCAACAAGCAGCGAAGGAACGGGAGCCTCAAACTAGAGCTAGAAACAAGCTTCTAAAAAGCTGTGAAGAACTAAATTTGTTGCTACATCGAATAAATAGAGTCTTAATGAAAACAAGTATGTATCTATAATACGAATAATCGTCCATGTATGTTACGAGAAATATAATGAAAGATACAGAGTTCCATATATTCGGATATTGATATACTATGATATCAGAATTATATTGCCAGCTGCCATACAAGAGCATTCTTTTGTGAACATCGTGAAGTCTAGTGCTGCGTAAACTCAGGCAATAATCTCTAGTACATTTGCGAATAGCCGAAATAATCGAATCAAGAATTCTTCACTGCTCGTATTCACCGGGTTACATTAATTCCTGAATCAATCCTTCGAACTATTATATTTTTATCACTCGCGAAATCTCTTCCTTTTTTTTATTTTACTTACTTTTTACATAGTTACTTATTATGTAAAACGAACGTTACATAACTCGAGATACTCTTTTTACAAATTTTTACACGTTAGAACTTTGTTTATTATACTTAGCCTCGTATATTTATACCATCGAAATATCGCTTATGTATATGGAAACGGGACGCGTCATCCAAATAACGCGTACCACAAGCATCACTATTTTAAGAGAACAGCGAAAGAATATCGTAATAAAACACGAGTTCCACGGTTAAATAAATGTCTACCGAATCATTATGCAGTAACGATGTCGGTCCATCTACATTAAAGATACGTACAATCTCCTGTCATATCTTCCGCGAAAATGTGCGATAAAGAGTAAGTTTTCAAGTAACCGAGGAAACTGTATCTCGCAACTCTTTTGTACTGTGGTGTGGAAGTGATAGTAGAAATCCATCACCTAGTCTAACGGTGATGTACAGTGAATTTGAGAAATAGTCGCGTGTCTACAGCGTCTAAGGAGACAAGGAAGTCAGATTGGAGTGAAGGAGCCATTCTCATAGTGCGTCTATTCCAAGTTGTCGATGTCCTCGACCATTTTGGATCTATGAGGTGGTCCCGACGTGTCAGAGAAAAAAAAGAAGGCTCTTTGATATGATTTTCGTCCCTTCTCCCTCTCTCGCGTTTTTTATGCCGCTATATAGATATAGAGGACTATACTCAACGTACCGTTCTACGCTAGATTTCTCGAGGAAGCCGAGAAGGAAATCTAGTCATCGAAATACGTGTCACATTCTCTCGGGCATCGTCGGGGAAATTAACACTCAGACTTATTCGCACGTAACACAATGCACGCTTCGCTTATTGTGCGTGAATAACGTAACGATTTAATAATTCCAGTTCTGATCTGCAGAAGATATCTTCCGTACAGTCGCTGCGATGTTCGAGAATGTCCCTCATTCTCTTTCGGGAAGGATGCATTTTCTCAGAAAACATAGTTTCCTCTTTTCCGTATACATATTTTTCTCTTCCCTCTCTTTCGTTTCATGCTTAGAGCGCAATATTTTGTTCTCCGAAAACGTTATCGCGCGTATCTACGTGACGTTTCGTGCTTGCGCATCGCCAATTAGCACAGTCATTTTTATCTTTGTGGCTCGCCCAGACCGAATTGCGTTTGTTGAGGTTGCGTCTGTTGCTGTGTTGTGTTGCCGGATGCACTACACCGGCCACCGGCAGTATGATGCTGCACGATGCCCGCCATCGGTGTCGAATTCGCCTGAAATCCATTCTGGCTCGGAGACATACCTGCAACACGTTTAATAAAACGACTTTCGTATCGTAAAATATTATCGTAAAATACTTTACGATCGCATGAAGGCTGATATAACGCTTTTTTAATTACATAAACATTAATATCGTTCATATCGCTTATTTACGTAACGACACAAAAAAAAAGTTTTCCAGAAAGAGTTTCAATGTTTTGATTCATTAAAATTTCGTAATGTTATTTTTGAAATGTATTTATGTAATAATTGATTATAGAGGAATAAAAATATCTTAAAATGTTTTGTTTCTGTTTTCTTCTGGAAGCAACTAAAATAACAATTTTTTAATAATGTTGTAGCAAACAAGAGATATATTTATCCTCGCAATTTACTGATGACATTTTCGGAAGAGGTATTATCAAAATAAACAAAAAAATGTCACGTTACATAATTGGTTTAACCGATAACAAGCCAAACTGTAAAGCTTTGTTGAACTAATTATATCATAATATTTTTATATCTATAATTTTATGCAGTGTAGAATGAAAAACATTTGAAAAATTGGATTATACGCGGTAAATATACATATGTTGGAATATATATAACGCTCACTAAAGTAAACGGCGTACACGTATAAATTATAAAACGAATTCTGTACTGAATTTTTATAGTTCACGTTTAATAGATTTACAAGACAGTTTATATAGCGTTTTTAATTATTAGCATAAGGTTACAATTGCCATAATTAATAACTTACCCGATGGAGTTTTTTCACCTGCAGACATTTTAGAAAATGCCAGCAACGCGTCCGGGAAATTCGGCGGAGTGGCTGGTGTGTTGCATGGTGTTATCTGAAAATTCAAAAATAGTTACCCATATAGCACAGATCATTCCAGCAACTTTGCAAAAACATTGAAACAATATTGCAGTAACAATGTAAAAGTTGTAATAATATAGTTGCAAGCTTCTGTGCTGTATAGGTTGTCTCTCTTTAGAAATGTTTAAAATCGTCAGTGATAAGAAAATCTTTAATCTTTTAAAAACACCGAATATTTCTTCCTTTAATTTTTATTTTATGAAAATAAGAAAATAAAGAAAAACTAAATTTTTTGTTTACAAAACCAAATAAAAAACTTGCATAAAAATCTAAAATCTCAAACAAGATTTATGTGAAAAAATATGTCTTTAATTAGAATTTTTATATATTTAATTCACAAAATAAAATCTTCGAAAAGATTATTTGTATAAAAAATTTCTTACGAATTTCCGAATAAATTTCTTTAAAAAATAGGAAGTTTTTAAACAGTTTTTTTCTGTTAAATAAATAGTTTCTATAGAGTTTCGTTCTAGTTTTTATAATTAAAATAATATCTCAAAAGCGTAGAACGTTTACTTAAAACTGATAAAAAAATTGATGTCCAGCAGACGTATTTGTGTATTTCATTGAAAGGGTTAGATTAAGAAATCAGACATGAAAGCTCATTAGCTAATAAGGTTGTTGAACCTTCGGCTTCTGCATGTGACGACGGTCAGGTATGTACACAGATATGGTGACCAAACAGTACAGGGACATGTGTATTAGCATAGCAACGACTAGCTGCGATAATTCGCCACCGATAAGCAGCTATTAAATAACCGCCATTGACGATGTTCTCTCATAAAGTGAACCTTGTTGCTTTTGTATTTTCAACGGTGTTTCATGAATGAACTATATAATTGTTCTCGATAAGATTATCTCAGTTAAGTGATTGAGCATTTCATTGACCTCAATTAAATTTAAACAATAGAATACTACAAAGAATTATTTAGAAGTGAGCTGCTCTATTCATTTTGCTTATACTCTTTAATCTCTAAATAAATTTTACTTTTACTTTTCATTAAGAAAATACAACTTTTTTGTACAATCTAATGATTATTTGACAAGAAGATAAAAAATTGTTTTTTTAACAAATTTAATATTTTTTATCATATTAAAAAAAAACATTCGGACTTTTCGCATTTTAAATTTTTACGTAAACATTTATATATTTATGTATTTATAAAGCCTTTTAAATTTTAACTTTAGTTCACTACATTTAAACTAATTTTAAAAATAATTTTAAAGCAAATGTAATGGATTACTTATAAACGCAATATATTATTTTTTTTTTAAATCAGCTAATTCATTTTATTATTCGATGCATAAAAGTATTTAAATAAAATTATCTAAAATTAAATATTCTAATTAAATTATCTATAAAATATTTCGTATTTTGTGTCAGAATAAAATATAAATTATCTCGTAAACTTTTGTGATTAAATCTCACTATTTATGTAATAATATCAGAGAATTAAAATATCAAAATTTTTTGAACGATATTAATTAATATCAGCTTTTTTTGGCTAATTAGTAATACTTTTAGCTTATATTGTACAGCCATAAAACATTTTTAAAATAACATACACAGCATATACTACGCATAACTAGGTAGAATACTTTTATCCTTGGATAGATAAAACAACATGTAAATTACAGCAAACGAAGATAACGTGACCGATTGTGAGACAGATGTGTGAAATGAAAGAGAAGCAATGTGGTCACGGTACACAGCCCTGCGGACGAGATTTGGCACACGACTGATCGGAATGTGCCGTTGTCGACCGAGAATAGTAACGCTACTGCTAGTCGCCAATAGTTCTCTTTAGTCTTTTGTCTTTAGAGCATCACCTTCGCTTTCATTAGATATCAGAGCTAATTGAAAAAGCTGATCTTGACATTTACTGGCCTTCGCAACCGGTTTTCTTAACGCGACTGCTTACTTGACTGAATTTACTGATCTGTCAATTATGACCGTTTAAGCAATTTCCAGATAGAACATTATTGCACCATTACTCTTATTGTTATTACATTATTGCGTCAACCCTAGAACTATAAATTGGATCTCTCAGACCTGCCAGCCAGATATTTATTTTTAAATCGTCTAAAACTTTTATTCCCGTTAATTTAATTGATCACGTCTAACTATTTATATCTTAAAAATCACGAAGGGTTATTTATATTTGGATTTCTATGAAACAAAACATCACATTATATCATAGTTCCACAAGAAAAACGACACAGTTGAAATTATTCTAAATCAGTTTTCAATCAGGAAAAGCGATTCAAATTGAATTCAAAGAAGCGACTTTATATAATAAGCAAATAGAATTCGTTTTAATTTAAAAGTCTTGAATAAAGTATTAAACTTAGAACTAGAATTCAGAATTTATTTTAAATAAATTTGATGCTTGTGATAGATTATATGAATTTTTGAAAAACTTGAAACAAGTAATTATTATTTGCGTACATATTATTCTATGTGAATTAACAAACGCTGTATATAGGGTATTGGTACTTGCAGAAAAGTAAAGAGTAAATGGCAGTTGACGCAAATCTGATCGGGTTACCGGAATAAATTATAATATATCTATCGGATTATACGTCTAAAAGTCAAGCAATGTATCGGAGTCTATCTAGACCAAGGGTATCATAAGTTGTGTCTTTTCGGTTGCGGAAAAAAAAGGCCAGCGATAGAAATAGAACAAACTGAGTTTGTCATAGCTGTACGATCATTTTGCACAACTACGAAATTACACGGGATAAAGAAGCTCGCAAGAACGGGCAATTAATCAAAGAGCAGCGTAAATGGTCGCGGAAGGGATGATAGTCAACCTCGTGAAGGTCAGACACGCGCTGGAATCGATTTTCCTGTCTGTGTGTCTGCACATTAACGCGAAGGATGAGAACGAGAAGATTCGTGAATTGGCCGCCTGGCTGTATTATTCCGGGGTCCGCACTGTTCCCCGCATGGTGATCTCTTGCGCTCGCTGAACCTACTTTTGAATAATCAATAAGACGAGAACACATCAGCTATCGGCCGTGTGTTCTACGCGACTCGCTGACTGGATTCGACACTTTAACGCGACTCTGTTATATCACATTACGCAGGCCAAAGAGGAAACGCGATTGCTGGGATTGTAAGTCTATTCGCTATAATCAAATCCCAAAAACCGGAGAGTGAAAAAATAAACAGAGTAGTTTTCCATGAAAGACGAGCATTTCTTGATGTAATATATAGAATATGTATATGTAGAATAATTTTTAAATAAATAGCTGATCTCTGAAACACTTCGTAGAATTTGAATGGTTCATGATCATGTTTATTAATGTAAATAAACTTCAATTTCAGTTTATTCTTTATCCCTTTTTAATATTTAGAAGTAGAAAAAACTAAAAAGTAAGTTAAAATTAAAACCAAGATAAAATTAATCTACATTGGAGAGCCTTGTAGGGGATTTTAGATGTTATTGCAATTAATTTATAATTTAATTTAATAATATTAATTTAATCAAAAAATAAAAAATAAAATAAAAAGAGAATCAAAGACTCGATAAACATTTCGAATCTTTAGTATTCTTAGGTATTTGTAGTTTCGAGGTCAGCAGTGTTATATATGTAAAGAAGTTTCAATGCCGGTCACGTTGATGCATTCACTGGATATAACGAATTACAAAATCAAAGAGTTTCCAGAGTTTCTTTCCAAATGAGTAATACTTTATATTATAGAATATTATGTTAATGAATTTTAATTGTTCTTGTATTGTTATAAATATTTTTTATTGATGTGATATAATGTGAATCATAAAAATATAATAATATATAATTATAGCAATATTATAAATATATATGGAAATTCCAGAAACATACACTGTTAGAAATGTAACCACGAGCTTCCTTTACATATAAATGAAGCTCGTGGTTATGAACAAAATTAAAAGTAATGAAGTAAGAATAATTTAACTGAAAATTAAGTTACAGTAGTTACTTAAATGAAATGAACGTGTACATTAAATTTATGAAATTTGTACTTTTTAATAAAATTTTATGAAAAGTACATTAAATTTTATAAATTTTCATGAAAAATACATTAAATTTAATGTAATGTCATAAAATTAAATTCAAATTGTGTAGCTTGAAAGTTAATAGAATTTAAGAACATTTCTAACAGTGTATGATACAAATTCAATGGCAGTTCATTACATACATAAAAAATAATTAATTTATGCTCATTAATCTAATACTAATATTGATATAGCAATAATGTTATACTATATACGCGCAATTAATGTTTTCTCTCTTTAAATTAATACAAAATCATGAAAAATAAACATATAATATATTACATATAAATATATTACAGTGCAATTATACTTATGCCAATTATACTTATGTTTGCTTATGTTATGACATGAAGATATCATATTTTTCTGCGTTGCTTGATTTCATATTATAAAGCTTCCACCACGAGTCCAAGCTTTAGTGCAAAATTTGTCTATAAGTATTATCTTAATGTATGAAACGAGAAACTGAGAATACAGTTGTCGATTCAGAAATATTCATTGATTGCGCAGAGTGCACCAATTTACATGATTCCCTTTTATATGCTTTTCTCGTCGTTCGCATTAGAAGTGAATGATGCAAAAGACTTACTTGCCCGAAGTGAGTGCCGGCTCCTTGCGCGCAGGAGGGTATCGCCGCCTCTTGGAAGAAAATACTGAGAGCGGTCTGCAAGAGAAAAAGCACGATCGTTAGAAAAACATGCTTCATTAAATATTGCGTGAAAATAATACATAAAAAAATTTACGCATTATTGCTTTTAATACTAATATTAGAACGTCTATTTAAACTTAAGAAGAAAATCCCTGATTTCTCAAATATTGTTGCTTAAATTTTCAGGCAAAATTATAGCATTTTTAAAATTAATTCAATTATTACCTGGGCCTCTTAATTCTATTTTTATGCTCATACGATCGTGAAAAAAATTAACTTTCAAACTACTGAAAAGAAATAGATATCACAGACATTTCTCTTTTATTTTTAAGGCTTATAATAAAATAAAGAAACAGATCAATTATTCATTTACAACGAAGCTTAATTGTTAAAGAAATTTTTTTTTCTAATTTTCAATCTTTTATTCTTGAGATAATAAAATATGTTGAAATACACAGTTTTCAATACTGCTTTTGCGTCTCTAGGACATGAATCTTAATCGAGTGTAACAGATTGTCTCTATGATTAGGAACAGCGAGAGGACGACGTAATCGGACTGAATAACTTTACCAGATGTTAAGTATCATTAAAGTATCCGTCGCAATCTTTCGGTCATTTTGCAAGCAACTTCGTCAGTATCATCCAATGCTTTATAGTATCGATATCCGATCCTTGCGCGTCGGATATCCATACGTTTGCACTTCCCAAGAGCTACCGATAAAGATATCCGATAATTGCTGATAACCGTTGCAACATGATGGTGGTTTTAACGGTTCGTGAATTATCAGCAATTATTAATGTATCAATAATTATTTATAAACAGCTTCGTTTCTCGATACCTAGGCGACTATTTTATAACTTGATATAATGACCGAATAATAATTAAACACAATTATATAAATATAATTTTATTAGAACAGCATTGCTCGAAACGGCGCGCAATGAGTTTAATGCTTATTACAAGGCAAACGCGTTACGCAATATACCATGACATTCAACCACCAGCGTTTAATTAAAGCGCCGGTGATACTCGATACTCTCGGATACATTGAGGATATTAGCATAAGAATGTAATAGGCCAGTGCGGTAAGGAACGCGTTTCATATTTCGGTCAAAACAGCGTTGCAGCGAAAGGAATAAATGTGCAAAAGTAGATTCGCCGTATGTGTGTGTTTCCGTCTGGTTTTTTTCAGTATTTATTAACAGTCTCATAAATACAAAACAAAAATACTCTCTTTAGGGAAATACCGAAAGAGAAAAAAAGACAGCGAAAAAAGAACAATTAGTTTGACGTATTTATTTGCAAAATTTAACGAGAAAAAGATTTGGAACAAAGCAAATTGAAAAAAAACAAGTTTTATTGAATAAATAAAATTAGAGATTAACTTGTTTCAGAGAATACGGCGTTAATTCAACGAGTTGCATAATTGCGCGATAAATATTTAATTAACAACTACAATTATCGGCGTAATTACATCACGATTATATAAAATTCACTACCCCAATGATAATGATGTAATGCATTCAATACTTATTTGAATGTCTGATGTTTATTCAAAAGTTGTCAATTAATATAATTTTTTTTAGTGTGCATAAGCAGTTTTTTTAACATTATATTAAAATAATTATAATTCATATAGATATATATTTTTCTTTTGTTTATCTAGTTGATTTATTTATTTAAATAAGGAGACGAGGATATAAAAAGTTTCAATAAGAAATAAATACGAAATTCGACCACGACTTCGGATTGCATGATTCCGCTTTGATACTCCGCACCATTCGAACGGAGAAAGTTTTCGAGCAGAGAGAATTCGCTATATAACATTCGCGTTATTATACCATCTATACCTTGCGTTTTGCGCCTGTCGTTGCAGACTGAAATCAATATAATTGCTAACAAGTTTATACCACAACATTATTATTATAAAAACAAGAAAACATATCAAACAAATTTTCTTCCAATCCATGGAAAAGGTGGTTATGCTGTACACAGTAAAAAATATTTTGTATTTGTAGAAACGGAAGTCCATATTATAATTTTATGTTAAATTTTTAATATATCCGAATGTTAACATAATGTAATTATTTGAATATTTTGTGTTAAATTGATATTCAACATTTCTTACAATAATAACTATTTTTGAGTGAACAAATTACATAAAATAATGTTTTTTATAACGTAAATTCTCAGACAAATAAAATTATTTTCACATATTATAAATATTAAATTTATTAAAAGCATGTTAATTTAATATATTGTAAATGTTAATTATAATAAAAATGATTGTTTATGAATTGTGTCAATATTAGGTTTTTCGTATTAATTTTTTACATAATATTTATGCTACTTTCTAATATATTTATCTGTGTTAATTAAATTAACACAAAAAAATGTATATAAAAATTTAGCTGAATGCAAATCTAAAAATAATTTTGTTAGACCATCAAAATAATTATAGAATACTTTAGAATGTTAAAATTTTTTGCGGTATTGTTCATCATGATTGAGATTCTATGTAATTATTTTGATCTAAAGTTATTTTCAATTTGTATCTAGCTAAATTTTTATATACTTCAGCAAAATTGTCCTTTTCAGTAATGTACTTTAATGCTCAGACTCAATAAAGCTAATAAAACTCACTGACATTTCACGATAGTAATTTTGCAGAATTAGAAAACGACAGACGACTTCTGACAAGCTAATCTTTCCTTTCAACGATTAAGAATGCGATATAATAATGGGACACCGTGTACATTGTGCTGCACCGAATTGATGTATGTGCCAAGGCGAGACGAGACAAGACGAGGCGTATATAAATACACATTGCCGCATTGTTTACGTTGTGGTCAAAGACACAGAAAGATTTCTCGAGCTAACTCTAATCACAATGATGCATTAGCACGCTAACGCGTGTCGCAATATAATCTCTCTCCCTCCTTTTCATTCTCTTTCTCTTTTGCTCCTTCCTTTTTTTCTATCGACGTGTGTTTAAAAATGAATTACGTGATGCAAGCGCATAAGGATTACATGGTTTATCCTGAAATCACTTGCATTATTTACTCTGACAAATAAATAATGTAAGCGATTAATTATAGCATTTCTTCTAAAAAATTTCTCATTTATTCATTCTTCTTTCCGTTTCTCTTTCTCAGTAATATATAAACATTTTTATTATATAATTGATTTTGTAATAAGATTCTTTTTCATTTTTATTCTAATATATTATTTAATTATCTGAAAATGAAGACGAGATTGACAAAATATAACATTTTTGAAAAATCTAAATATAAAATATCTAATTACGAAGAGATAAAATGCTGCACTACCTTTTGTTTAAAACATTTTTTTATATATTGCACGATTTCGATAATATTCCATTGAAATCAGATATAATGGAATTAGTTTCGAAGAATTGTTTCAATTCCTAAATGTGTGTGAAAGCACATGCAACAAAAATTCATGTCTATTTTTAGCAGTTCTATCACAAATCGAAATTAGTGAAAGGTTTCCTTTTCAACAATAAACAATTAATTTTTTTCTACCGCATTTATTGCTAAGAAAAAGAATATTACGTACATACATAATCGGAAAATTTATATTAAATGTAACATATTTTACGTGAATTACAAACTTAAATGTTAATTTAACACAAAATGAATATTGGATGTTGAACAGATATTACGCAAAAAATTAACATAAAAAACATTGCAATTTGTAAATATTTCTTTATTAAAATTATATTTATAACGTTAAATTAATATGTTTCAATAAATTTAACATTTATATATTAAATTAACATATTTTATTCATTCTAATCTGAGAATTTACATATTATATCCATTCTTATCTTATACAATTTACATTTTAAAAAATAGTCTGAGATGAATGAATAAAATACGTATTAATTTTACATATATTAATTAATTTTACTTTAAAAATATGCTTGCACAGTCTGCTTACAAATTGTGTCAACATTTGTTTACATTTTTTGTCATAATTTTTTTATGTAACATTTTTGTTACTTTTTAACTACTATACATCTTTAACTACTACAACATTTTATTTTTTATATAACATTTATGTTACTTTTCAATTACTATGTAATGTTCATTTTACTTTTTATAATATTTTTCTTGTATTAAATTAAATAAAAACAAAAATTTAAGTGGTCTTTTTGGGACACTGTGAAATTTTTAACACAAATTTTCTTATTTCTATATATGCGCGTGCGTGCGTGCGTGCGTGCGTGCGTGCGTGCGTGCGTGCGTGTGTGTGTGTACATAAAGAAAAAGATTAATCTGGACTCAAAGAATTCTATTTACATTCGTTTCATTAAAATAAATTTAATTTTAAATAAAGCATATTTTGTTTAGCCAAAAAAATTTAGTTTTAATGAAAGTAATCACATTCTTAATTTAAACATCCATTTGGTTGGACAATGCATAAATGCATTTATTTGATTTGAAGAAACTTTTTCTCTATATAGACATGAAGAAATGAGATTTTATGTCAACGACGATGTGATTTCATCGTCTGCGGAAAATTACGTAGATGAGTCACGCTTGCGTGCCCGCCAGGCATCGGGCCCCTGAATTCGTCGAAAATTTACAGTCGGTTCCAGTTCCTGCTTTTAACGCACAGGATTGTGTAACTTCAGCTCGACAGGATTGCAGAAAGCGAGTGTAAACACCAGTATACCACGTGACTTGCCGCAAATAGCAATTATCGATCCCTTTCCCGTCGTCCTACGTCCGTCAATTGGGATAAGATCTTGCGTATGTCGTGCGCGAAAAATGACGTAATCCGAGAAGAGAGTGCCGTAATCGCTCTCGGGATGTGCGACTTTAGAGCAATAATATTGCACAATACTTTCACAACAATTTATGATCTATCTGGCATAATATAGCGCTACAATCGATATGACATGGAGAAAGGATTGTTGATGAATCAATAGCGACGACAAAATCCTGTTGCACAACAATGACAATGTCACACAGATCTGCAAAATGAAAACAAACGCAGGTTGTACAACAACTACGCGCAAGCCGGATGCGAAAGTGAAATGAAAGCGATACAACATGTGGAGGGCCGCAACGTTCTCGTCAGCATCGGCAAGACAAGACCGCTTCTGCAGATCCTATTATTTACGGTCACTGTTCCACGATGCTGCACATTTACGACGAGCGCGGGGCTAACAAAAGACACATCTGTTTTTTTATAGATGAACTCATGTGCATGTTCTATACTGAAAGTAAAGCCTCAGGCACAATTGAAAAGTATAGGCAACAGGGAATAACAAATTTCAATCTATCAGGAAACAGTAGACCAGAATATAATTCTAAATAGATTAAATTTGTTATTTCCTGTTCCTATATTGCGTGGACTTTTTAATTATATCTCAGGCTTCATTTTGCAATTTAATAACAGCTAGGAAAGGTTTGTTTTTTTAGTTCAACTTCTTGCAGAGTTCATCCTTTCTCCTTTTCTCTCCAGTATGAAAAAAGAAGAGAAAAGATAAATCAAGAAACCGAGAACAGAGGAACCTTCTAAGTTCTAGTACAGCCGTCTACTTCCATCAATGTAATATTAACTAACTTACTGTTTATCTTTTTCTAATTCTATGAATTATTCAAAGAATTATTCTAATTCTTAGAGCTAGAAAAAGACAAATAGTAAGTTAAATCAAGATTAAAGTTAATCTCACATTGATGAAACCTGGTATTTCTACCAATGTAAATTTATAATTTAATTTACTCTTCATCCTCTTCTAATTCGTAGAATACTAAAAAGAGACGAAAAGTAAGTTAAACTAAGATTAAAGTTAATCTGCAGCGGTAGAAAGCGGATATTACCTGGTGCAAGAATAAATCTACGGCATACGGATTTACGTTTTTCTTGTTATTCCTGCGGATCCCACATCGCGTGTTGCGAGCGTTGTGACGTGTTAGCAGGCATATCGGCTCGCGCAATTTTTATGAATGAAGCGGACGAGACAGCGGCGTGGCCTTCGCGCCTTCGTCGACGGTCCCGACGAAGAACGAACGTCGATTCGCGGATCGGCGCGTTCCTCGTCGCAGGGATCACGCGGCGTTAAAGCAGCGGCGACGGCGGCCATTTTCGTCGCTTTGTTTACGTAGCAGTGTCCGCGAGGCGAGGATATACCGTCTCGTGTACTTATGTGCGTAATACGTGCGTGTGCGATATACACACACGTTAAAGAGCGGGGAGGGAGGAACATATTCTCGAGGCCCCATTTCCTTTCCCCGCCCTCCCCCCTTCCCCTCATTACATTCTCAGTCTAAATGGTTCATCTTGTAATTTTTTCCTCACCTCAAACTGCCAATGTGCTGCCTGCAGCAATTGCTTCGCCTGCTCCCTGGCACAGCCCGCGGCCAACACAAACTGATTGATCATCACCTGCTCCCGAAGTGCGTCCATTTTTTTGTGTTGATCACGTTTCCAACGATGACACGAAGGGAGAGTGTCACGGGGAGTTTCGGGGACGGCCGGGAGGGAGGAAGTGAGAGAAAAAGAGAGAGATAGAGATAGAGAGAGAAACAGGATAAATATCTTTATAGATATTTAATAACTTTATAGGTAGAAGCACACAGGAGAGAATGAGAGTGACGGACGGACGTACGAATAAACAGCTGAAACGAATGAGGGACGGAAGGACCGTTGAAATCGCAGTACACGACTTGTCCCACAACGCACGGCGTTTTAATCCTCGTCCGCCGTCTTGCGCCGCACTCGCGGAGGCGCTTCCGCTTTTCTTTAAGCGCAAGCCGTGTGACGACGCACCACGGTATACGGCGGGCGGCCCTTTGTTTTCAAAACTAAACTCATCGCAGACGACCGCGACTGCCGCGAGAGCGCTACGGCCGCGCGGCGACGACGACGACGATGACGGCGGGACGCGGGGAACGCGACGGAAATGAAGTGAAGTGTGACTAGCTCCGCACGTGACGTCATGCGGCGTCAGTCTCACTTGAAGTTGGCTTCTGGTAATCGAACATATCGTATCTCTAGATATTCGTATATTATGATTGTCAGATTTTGAAAGTTTTTTTTTTACAGGAAATTACTTTCTCTCTTTTCCTCTTTCTACTTTTAATATTAAAAAGAAGACATCAAAACTTTCGGTTTTAGAAAAAACACGCATATGGGTGCAACTTCATGCGGTAAAGTAATTACACAAGTACATCCCGCGTATATATAGTGAAGTTCTTTATAGTTATTTTTTCTTTTCCATATTTCTCTTCAATTTTTCTTGTCCATCTCGTTTTAAGTGCAAAAAATGTAATGCAGCGTAGATATAAAAAAAACGAATCTTATATAGTTCAATGTTTAATAAATTTAATAAAATATTAGAGTATTAAAGTTATAAAATATTTATTATTGATATTACAAAGATATTATATAAAAATACGAAAATTAACATTAAAATTGTTTAAAATTTTAAAATTTGTTTAGTCGATAATGATATGACATTTTAAAAATTAAAACAAAAAATGTAAATTTAAAATGTAAAAAAGCCTGCTAGAATTTTATGAAATTCTCTATCGATAAGGTACAAATCTATTTAATTTTTTTGTTACCGACAGCTATCGCTACAAATGCTATGAATGTACGAACAAAACATCGAGAATCACTGGGCCGAAAAAATGGCAGCTCTGTTTCAGTTTGTAAAGCAATTTGGGAAAAATCTGATTTTCTCGGAATCTAATAGAAGCATATCATTGTCCGCAACCACACATTTAAAACAGAGTGAGTTCGTTATTAAACACACTTAACAGAGCGGAGCATATAATTTTATTACGAACTTATACTACCTGTACTAACCTGTACATAACCTTGTCTCAATAGCTCGAACTTACATTTAATTTCTTGTCATAGTAATTAAGAAGAAAGAAGATAATGTCTTAACTATCGAAGCTATAAGAGTGCCACACAAGAAGGAGCATTTATTATTAAAATTGGAGTCCAATGCGTGTCCCCTTTGCGCTACGGGACTTGACGTTAAACATACTGTAAGTTTTATTAACATTCTGTTGCACATTTCTACCAATGTAAATTAATTTTTAATCTTGGTTTAAAAATTAATTTTTAGTTTAACTTATTTTTTATCATTTTATTATAATTTTAAAAATTAGAAAAAGATAAAGATTAACTTACATTGAAATTAAAGTTAATCTATATTAGTAGAAATGGATATAAATATCCATTTCTACTAATATAGATTAACTTAATCTTGGTTTAATTTATTCATCTTTTTAGTTAAACATTTAAATTGTATTGATAGAGAAATGGACAAAAATATTCTATAGGATGACCTATGAAATGTCATATAATTTAATTATCTTGTATTGTATCTAATTTAAAATTTAATTGTCTTGCTTTCAAGCTTTGGTAATCAAATTTTCAGGCTTGGTATATACCTAGTACAACATTTTGTGTATTACTCTATATATTATATCAATAATTTATATTACTCATCAAATCTAAGGTTTTCTATATGTTTTGCAGGATGTTCTTATTCTAAATCAATTCTTACGAAAAAATGGAACTATACTGCCACGTAGAATAACTGGTCTGTGTACAATGCAACAGAATAGAGTTACCACTTTGGTGACTATGGCCAAAAGATCAGGTTCGTTAATATATATATTTATATCTAAATTCATTTTGAAAAATATTTTAAGCTTATCCTTTTTAACTGAGATTTTGCATTGTTCATCTCTTTTTTTTCTCTTCAATATAGAGAGAAAAAAGATAAACTATGTCAAAAATTCAACTGAAAAGAACAAATCTATTATTAACTCTTCATTATTTATGAGATATTCAAGACATTCCAATTTTATAAATTTGCTAAATACATGTATGTTTATATACATATTTGGCACAAATTGTTTTATAATGCAAAAATTTTTGTATTATCTTTAGCTAAAGCTTAGATATACTGAAGTGTATATAATGAAGTTCTATCTAAAGCATTTAGAATATTATCAATCTATATTTCATCATAAGTCAAAAAGAATAATGAAAATTGAGATATAATGTTGGGATGTTAGAAACATCTTTTCTACATGAGTAATTACACTAATTACACTAATTACATTAAAAGAATTGAGTAATGTAAAGTTGAAGAATTACATTTCTAAGAAATAATGCTTGTCTCGCTTATTTTTTTAGGCTTGTTACCAAACAGAATTCCAAAACGGATTATGGCTATAGAAAAATGGAGAAAATATAACACATATTACGATGAGAATACCATACGATATAAATATAAACGATAAGAAATGTACAGCATAGAATCGAATAGTATATATTTTATTTACTCAATTGAGTTTCATTATTTAATCGAACGTATTGATCTATTCTCTACCTAATTATCTCCTTTACAATAATATTTTGAAATTAGAAAAACTTGGACCAAGAATTTTAGTGACATATAAATTTCTGTAATTTAAAGTCATAATTATATGGAACAATGTTTGCAAAAGCATTGCTCTCACGTAAGTGTTGTTGCAATGACTATTGCTCGCAATATTGATCTCTTAAGCTGAGATACTTATCAATCTTGTTAAACTTTAATTTCGAGAAGTTTTTTAAATCTGTATATATACAATAGTTACGTTACATAATTTTTCTTTTGCTATAGCCTACAATATAATTTATTAAGATTGACATTTATATATATATATATATATATATATATATATATATATTTTTACACATACATTTTTATGTTTATGTATATGCAAATTCAACATTCTTCACAATTTTTGGAGTACCTGTAGTCTGACTTGCATTATATTCTTCGTTCTCTCTACTATGATTTTATCGATAGTGTCGGAAATGGAAGTAGCTCGTAATACTCAATTTGAAAATGGATATTGACGGTAGTGTACCAAAGATTTTGAGGCTGGAATAGTCTTTCTCAGGATTCTCTCAGTTTCTGGTATTGTAATGCGAGTGTAGTTAATATAGATGTAAATTATGAACTAATTAGTAACCACTGACGATAAAATTGATAACGCGATTTACAAAAGACATAATCTCGAAAAAAAACCAATTTTGATAGCAACTTAATATAAAAAAAAAGATAAACTTGTTATTTAACATATTTTTAGCTGAGTTTTATAAGTATCTAAAAATGATACTGAAGGAAATATTTTTCCCAGGAAAAAATATTTTTATATAATTAAATAAAATTATATATAATTATATATATTTATATGTAAATGAACATATTTTATATATAATTATGTATAATTCTATACAATTATATATAATTTTATATAATTATATATAAATTTTTTTTTTCCGGGATTAGTGATAAGAAAAAAATTAATAAAATTTTGTAACTATTAGCACAATGATTATAAAAATAAATATTAATAAAATTTAAAAATAAAAAAATTAATAAAATTTTGTAACTACAAGCACAATGATTATAAAAATAAATATTTAAACGCTCGTGATGACATCTTTTGCTGAAATACTGAACTTTGGAAAGTTAAAAATACACGCAATATTATATATTTCTCTTATGTGAATAATTACAATTGAAAACTACATATACTGAAGATAAGTGTATTCGGATATAGGTGCGATTTTTTTGCACATGCACAATAGATATATTAGCGAACTAGATTAAGTAAATATAGATATTAGTTGCGTTTAGAAGAAAAAGTAACTTTGCAACTGTTGTAAACTAAAAGATAACACAAAATTCTTCAAGACGATTCGTTCTTGCCATTATTTCTTCATATGGATCTAAATATATAAATAAATTATATTGTAAAATCTTATAAGAATTTTACAGCATTTGACTTTAGCAAACTGATATTATTTGTCATTATGTTGATGTCAAATGACAACAAATAATATCAGCTTGTTATGTTAAGGATTCTTTCTTCTTTTTACTTTTAATACACACTTCTGCAAAAAAATCATAAAGTATGTTATAATCAAATTCCTGGGAAAAAATATTTTATATATAATTATATATAATTCTATGTAATCATATGTAATTTTGTATGTCAGTTTATATATAATTGTATACAATTATATATAAAATATGTCCATTTATATAATTATATATAAAATATTTTTTCCCGAGCTTATATATCAGATTATGTGACAAATACAATTTAACTTGTAGAGGCCCTCCACCACCCCCGTCAATTATAATCGACATTATCACATACATCCTCTTTTTTTTTACTTCAGCAAGTTCACGTTATTTGTCGTAATTTGATATCAAAACGATATTGAAGACCATTTTAACATCAAATGACGACAAATACGTCCGCTTATTACTTCAGTTCTTCGATTTTCTTTTTTTCTTTAACTTTTAAACCAACATACAAAAAAGTCATAAAATATATTACACTCAAATCACGCATATACGTTTTTCATATAATTTGATAAAAAGTTAATTTATAGAGGCCCATCCGATCAGCAATCCTTTTTTTTTTACATAAAATGGGATAATTTTCATCCAAAATCAGAATTAATTTAGTCCAAATTTTGACAATGGAGCAAAATCTAAACTTATGACATCTTAAAAACATAATCTTAATATAAAGAATTGATCGAATTTGTGTCTTAAAGAAGTTTTAAGAGTCTGTCATGATTTTGGGCATATGTATTGCATGTGTATTTTTATAATTTGTGTCAAAGTTTCTGGAACGAAAGTTTTTATTTTGTAACTGTTAATAACAGTGTCGTTGCGTAGTTTTTTTCAAGTATGAAATCTATTCAACGACAATATATAACGATATTTACAGTTACTGTCGTTAATTGTAAGAATTACAAAAGAGGCTAAAGAAACTTATTCCATTTTATGGTATATTTCTTTACATTTTTATTACTTACATTTTCATACAATTTATTTTATATTACACATAACATATTACACATAACATATTACAACAAAAAAATTACATTATATAAAATTGAAAATATTATATAATGTACAATATGTATACGCGTAAAATTTCTTTTTAACATAAAATTACAGAAAAAACATTCGGTATGCATATAATAACACAAAATTTTCATGAAATATGTGGCTACATCCAATCGACAAATGATTATTACTAGCTTACTTTATTATTAATTATCAAATATAACTGCAAAATTTGTTTTGCTTTTTTTTTATTTAGCGAGCTATCATAACCAAAAAATAAATTTATTATATATATATATATCTTTCAATAAAAAAGATGTCAATTATTAACTATATATATGTAACTTATACATTTTACAAAATACAAAAGAAATGTGCAACATGCAAAAAAGTATGCGAAACTTCGATACAAGACAATGTGACGAATGAAATGATTTAATCAATTCAATACATATAATTTTTAATTTTGCAACGCATCTTCTATAATTATTATTTCTTTATAAAAATTTCTCTGTAATAAAAATGTTATTTAACAACTATTAAATGTGTTGCAATATCGTATCTATGATTCAAATAATATAATGGAACGAATTAAACGATTTAATCGCATGTATATAAATCTATTTCTCGCTTTACTTTTAACAGAGAGATAACTTTATGAGTCTCTAAAAAATCGCGAGGAAATACTGCGTTAAATAGAAAATAAAGTCCAATAATGAGACCTCTTTCTGAGTAAGACACTGAATAGTATCCGATAGAGAGAAAAATGATCTTCACGAAGAATAAGTTGTGCTCTGCTTCTCGTCAAGTTTCACGTCATCAATGCGAAAAAAAATTAAGTGATTCGTTAGACTAAGAACTGCATTGCAGAAGGAAATCAATTCTAAATTTTTCGGACTGTTCTTATAATAGCGCTTATCTTGATAACGAATTAACAATTGTCACCTTTTCCCAAATTTTTACAAATGATGCAAATATTATGCAATTACCGAATATTTTAACGATAACTTAATCGATATTAATCATAATTTCATAGTACACAAAATCAAGATTTGCATGCAAAAATATATTCTTCAAATTATTACGAAATACAGCATTTTAACAAAATAAAAAAACATGGATAAAATAACGTTTATCGAAGGATAGTTACAAATGATTATATTTCAAAATAATAAAATACATACATCATTGTAATTTATTATATATGTATAAAAATTCTCAGATACCAACTGTTCGGGCGAATCGAAATAACAATGAGATTTAAATTTTATTCATTTTTTCATTTTATTTTGATTTTATAATCGAATATTATTAATATAAAATTTATATCTTCTTTTTTCTGCAACATTTACTTAAATGTAGTCAATTAAATAGGATTATCTAAATAATTAATATAATATTTAAATAATATAATATTTAAATAATTAGAACTATCAAAATCTTATTGATATCGGGGTACCCAATCGATTCGTCTTGAATTTTTAATTACATCTATTATTACAATAAATTATTACAATAAATTATTTAAATAAATATGAATCTTTGTGATAAAATTTTATCAGATAAATAGAAGCTAAAAATTTCTTGCATAATATATAGACTGCGTATATATATTTCATTATATAAATTAAATTAAAAAATTTTTTAATCAATTAATGTTTAAGAATAAAGGGATGTGCCTAAAAACAGTTTCTTAAAAGAAATTAAAGATTAAAAAAAATATATATTCATTTGTAACCACATTTTTTCTTAAAAAAAATCGTAAAACCGACTACTTAAACAAAACTTGTAATTTTAGTTTATTTAACGTAATTTACTTATCTATAAACAATTGTTATCCATGTTTAATTCTTTAAATCTTATTATTGTCAAAGCAATATTAATATTAATTAATGAAAGAATATTTAATAAGAAGAATAAATTCCTGTCTCAGAACATACTATATTTAATAGATTTCATAATTAGACTTAAAAAAAATTATATTGTCGTTGTCGTTAACTTATTGCCGAAATCACTGCTTCCAAGGAATAAAAAAAACTCTTAATTAATTAATCAATTAATTTCAGCCCTGGTCGAGAATTCCCAGATTCAATATAGCAAAATAGGCATCTCGAATGGATGCTACGCAAAATATACTGACGAGAAATAACTTTCCACGTTAAAAATCATTACTCTCCATCGGTACGAATTACAACATTTATATATCTTATACTTGATACTAGGAACAATTGCGAACGAGCCTCAATTACTTATGAACATAAAAATAACGCAATATTTACATTAACTTTTAATGATTTAACACGAAACGTAATTTAAGAATTCAATTAATAAATATTTAATATTATATATTAATATTTAATATTATATTTAATATTATATATTCACAAGTACTTCATTGTAAAAACCAGATAAAATAAGGCGTTTTGCAAATTCTGTAACGAGCTCTAATATAAAATTTGGAACTTTGCAAAAACATATTAAATTTACTTGTGACATTGTGATATCTAAGACATGAATGTTAATTTCGTGAACAAAAACTGTATATACATACCATCATTGTCTTTAATTAATTATTATAATACTTGCCACATAAACTGTAACTTTTTATACGGAATTTTAAATAAAGTATTTCCCGAATTTTTATTAACAATCTTTTGGTAACAAAAAAATTGTAAAATCTTCCAAAACGAATGTTTATTAAATGCAAAGATTTTTGTCTTATTAATTGCATCCGATTACATAATAAACATTATTTATAATTATTATTACGCAAATTATAATTACAATACATAATATTTCCAATTATATTATACAAATAACACAATAATATACAATTATTATTACATAAATAACAAATATATTTACAAAAATATATAATATTTTACATTCTTTCATGTCTCTCAGAATTGATTTTAAATTAATAATATAACTTTTAAGTTGTTATTATTATTAAAAATATAATAAATGCAATTATATATTATTATTATATTTTATATAATAATAAATAATTTAATATTTAATACAATAATAAATATATCGATGTACTTCTAATTATTATATATAAGTTATTAATATTTTGTCTATAATAGAATTTTTTCAACTGAAATTATTAACACTCCTATTTAGACTGAATCCCTACCTACCCGTATACCAGTCCATATTCCTACTTGCTCATATTTTTTTCGTATCCATTTACCTACTTAACCGTATATTTCAACTTAATAAAAAAAAAATCTTGAATTAAAATTGCGATATGCGACTTATTAAGGGAATCGTTGGGAATTGGTTAATTCAGCAAAATTCCTGAAATTTACTCAGGCGATAAATCTGAGAATCAGAGTTTCAAATGTATGCGCGAGATTAGAATGTAAATTGTATCTTTCGTATATATATAAGAAAATACAGAAAAATATAGAGGAAATCAAACAAATATATATAAATAATAATTTTGTATATTACCTTATATTTCATGTGATCAAAATTGATACACTTACCTTATTCCTTCCGTCATATTCCTCCGTCTTTCTTCAGGTCAGATTTGAATTTACCTTTCGTCACATCTGACCATAATCTGATTGCATTTCAATTAAAAATCGATAAGACAGAAATACCTCCTTTCTGTCGGATTATTATTATCGCTGATAGACAACATTACGTTCAATTCGTATATAATAGATACGCGAGAAGATCGTACCGAAAAATTTAAACTAATGAAAAATTATTTAAAGAGAATATTGATAATAACCGTAAAAATTGTACAAAACTGAAGATGTTCACAAATTTCATTATTTGCATGAGAATTTTGATCAAATATTTCTGCATGACATGTGTTGTTTAAATTTGAACTTTTATTTAAGTTTAAAAAGATTTTATTTGTATATTATGTATATTGATGCCGTTCTAAACAAAACATTTTACATATTGTATTTCGCGTAAAATTGAAATTTATAATGTTAGTAATATTCTAATGATCAAAAATCAGTAAATAATAAACAGAAAATTTGACGACAGTGAAGATATAATGCATGTTTATATGATAAGTACTTTCAAAGCATATCAAGTAAAATACACAAAACAAAATAAATGACATGAAATCCGAAAGAACTAATTATAAAACTAACATACAATATTATAATTAATTATCGTGCCGCTACGAATAATGTACATAAATAATTATAAGGTTACCGATACAGATATGTTTTTACTATTTCTCATTTCATGTTCAGATTACTTTTAATATAACATTTGATATAAATTAAATTGTAAAATAAGTTACAAGTAAAATCATAATTTGAACAAGAAAAACCTATTGAATAAAATCGATGAATCAAAATGTTATTCATATTTCCAGCATATTAAAATATATATTCTAGAATATAAGCTCGAAGTTATAAGATAAGGAGAAATGAGTCACAATCAAATATACCATTAAACATATTATATTAATGACGAATATTCAAACAAACTATTATTTACTGTGTGTGGCAGTTACATAACATATTAAATATGAAGTGATTAAACAAACCATGAACAAAAAAACATTAATAAAACTATTGATAGAATAACGGAAATTTAAAAAGAATAATTCGATCACCAAATAGCTTTCTAAATCTCTTTAAAAGTAATTATCAAAGAATGAAAAAATAAGACATCGAGGTGAACAAACAAATGAATTATCACTTCCAATTTGTAACAATGACCAAGGTGAATATTAATGATATTCATAAAATTCATTGATTGACATAAAATTCAAATAACCAATATTTTCCTCACTAATAATTCAACAACTTTAAAAAAATTAGCAATCATCAATATTGAAATATTATTGATATACGGAATTGGGATCTAAGTGAAAAATCAGACTTAATGCAATAAAGACCCTTTATTTTCAACGAAGCAATAAGAATTGATGTTAGCAAAAATAACCTTGAAAATCCGAATTCACGTAAAACAAAATTTTATATTAAATTAATAAATTTGTCTCCCACATTTAAATATTTTACAAATGTCTTAATTTTACAAAAATGTTACCATGTTTCTTCCATAATTGCGAGTTTATCCATAACATATATAAATTATATTAAATTATCATTATACAATTATCCACAATCTCTGCTATTTGAATTCCGCGAATTCGTGGCAAAGAGATAACGCTCCAACTACAGGGTTCAACATTCTGCACAAATTCTTTACTCTGCTTCCATCAATTTCCTTTTGGATAAATTATCAACGTCTCGCGAATCACTCATACACATATTCTTCAATTCTGTTGCAGATAAATCAAGAGCAAAGGACGGTTCGAATTGCACGCAATGTAACTGACGATTCGATAGCTATGATCGACACAAGGCAATCCACTTTTTGGGGCGCTATTGCCCACATCCCTCGTGCGTTAATCGTGGTTAATTTGGCTTATCGGCTTCCTAGACGCTGGTCTTACGAGACAAGCTCGACAGACCGGTAAATGTGGCGAGAAATGGGCACGTATTGCAACGATCACGCTAACCGGGCTGTATCCCGTATTTATACAAAATTCGTATGAAACT
>Ga0157363_1000288_pt1 | contig 38397 bp, 32 predicted proteins | sample AttsexASBM1_FD_111477 | JGI IMG/M metagenome (GOLD analysis project Ga0157363, IMG submission 111477) | Fungus gardens microbial communities from leaf cutter ant in Ribeirão Preto, State of São Paulo, Brazil - Atta sexdens ASBM1 | ecosystem: Host-associated > Fungi > Mycelium > Unclassified ... | reverse complement strand
GTTCGTTAAACACCGACAAAGTCGCTACCGATACCAGGGTACTGCCTTTTGCCAGCCAGTAGCTACCCAGCGCGGTAGCGACCACACTCAGGTAGATCAGCACTGACCATTGCGCGGTGGTGTGTGGCAGATGGCCTTGCTGACCAAAGAAATAATAAAGCGGTCCGGTAATACAGATGGCACCAAGGAAAAAATGACCAAACAGCCTGGGTAATGCGACTTCCGGCTTGTATTTCAACAGCAGGCGACGACACAGTACCTGACCGGCAGCAAAGGTCAGATTAGCCAGCTGTAATAACCAGAATCCCTTCCAGAAATGACCGGTCAGTGGGTGATAGTGGATGACAATCCCTCCGGAAACAGCAAACATTGCCGCCAGCAGTGTCCACGGGTTAAAACGTCGTTCCACTGCATTATTAATCAGGCTGATATACAGCGGGGTCTGGGTGGTAAACAGTAACATCTCTGGTACCGTCAGCATGGTATAGCTCTGATATGACAGAGCATAAGTCACCCCAAACTGGAGTGCTCCGGCAATCCACAGACCTGCCACCAGTCGTGTCGGGAGATTGCGCCAGACCATAAATGGCAGGAAAATCAGGGTGCCTGCCAGGGTCCGGATAAACACGGCAAAATAACTGTCGACCTGGCCCGCCAGGAAATGGCCGGTCAGACTGAAAGAAGATCCCCAGAGGAAGGTAACGATCGCAAGATACCACACAGACTTGTAAACCTATAAGCATGAATTTAGTTTACGATTATAATGAGACTCTTCACTCCTGTGCAAGTGTCCGGTATTCTTTGCTGCTTATTGTTATGTTCCTGGTCCAGGTTGTCCTTTGATGCAAAACTCAGATAATTCACTGCCGGCGTTTCTGGCTAACCGCTCTTCCTGCCGCGCGTTTTTACCCGATCCTGTGAAGCTGTCTGATGTGCAGATAATGTTGAACGCGGCACGCAGTGCCCCCAGCGGTGCCAATCTGCAACCTGGCGCGTTTCATGTCTACACCGGCCAGCCGCTGGCATCACTGACTCAGCAACTCTCCCACATTGCACAGACAACGCCGGTAGAAAAAGAACTCTACAGCTACTTTCCGCAACCGATGTCCGCAATACTGAAACAAAGACAGCGTGATGCAGGTTACGCGCTCTATCAGGCGCTTGGTATCGAAAAACGCGATATTGCCGGACGTCGTCGTCAGTTTGACGCCAATTATCGCTTTTTTGACGCACCGGTAGGTATTGTGGTCACTATTCAGCGTGATATGGGGGCCGGTTGTTTTATGGATCTTGGTATGGCGCTGATGAACTTTTTCCTGACTGCCGGTCATCTCGGTTATGGCTGTTGCGGTATTGGCGCACTGGCAAATTACGGTCGGCATATTCATCAGTGGCTACAGTTACCTGATGAGCAACTGGTGGTATGCGGGATTGCACTGGGTAAGGCCGATCCTGAGGCACCGGTTAATCAATTTCGTACCGGACGGGCAGAGTTAGAAGAATTTAGTACCCTGCACGGATTTTCCGCTCAGGAGGCAGAGTGACAGTTATTTCACCGAACAATATTAGTTTCCATGGTCAGCCGTTGGCAGCGAGTCAGGGAGAACAACCTGATGCTCTTCGTCGTTTGCTGGCCGCCTGGCAGCAGGGAACCACCTTCCGTGCCATCAGCCAGGCTCCGTGGATTGAAGCAGGTGACGGCGAGCAACATATTGAATGTACCACCTGTGGCAGCAGCGGATTACCCAAAGTCATTCGTCGTCACCGCCTCTCCTGGCAACGTACCTTTGAGATCAACCGGCAACTTTTTAATCTGAGTCCGGTAGATCGCAGTGCTGTGTTTGGCGGGCTAAATCACTCATTGTCACTGTACGGAGTGTGTGAATCGCTGGGACTGGGAATAACCGTCGAGGTGATGGCGGGTATGCGGCCGCGTAATCAGGTCAGATTGCTGGCTGAAGCCGGAGTCACGGTGCTCTATATGACCCCGACACAACTACGTCTGCTGACCAGCCGTGGTGATGTCCTGCCGAAGATCCGTTTGATTCTGTGTGGCGGTGGAAAGCTGGACAGTAAAACGCGGCAGCGGGCAACAGAATGCTTCCCGGAAGCGGCAATACATGAATTTTATGGAGCTTCTGAAACCAGCTTCATTACACTCGCGGACCAGCAGACACCGGAAGGGTCGGTAGGCAAAGCTTATCCCGGGGTGACGATTGAAATCCGCCATGCCCATCAGGGTATTGGTGAGGTGTGGGTCAGCAGCCCTTATCTGTTCCGTGGTTATTCGCTGGGTGGCAGCAGTGAAACCCGCTGTGACGGTGACTTTATGACGGTCGGCGAACTGGGCTGGCTGGATGAACAGGGCTATCTCTGGCTGGCTGGTCGCCGCAGCCGGATGGTGACTATTGCCGATCAGAATGTGTTTCCTGAAGCGGTCGAAACTCTAATCAGCCAGAGGCTGGAACAGGGCGCTGTCGCGGTGATCGCCTGCCCGGATGCACAACGTGGCCATTTGCTGCATGCCTTTATTCAGGGAGAAAGTGATCCGCAACTGGAAAAGCAGTTACGCAGTGATATCACCCGACAACTTGGCACTGCGATGGTACCACGGTATTTTCATTTTCTGGCGGAGTTTCCGTTACTGAATGGCGGTAAAGCTGACCTGCAACGTTTAACGGCGCTGCTGAATTTATGAGCGTCATTATCGCGTCATTACGAACTGCAGTGGTTCCGCGTGGCGGAGCATTCAACGAATTAATGCCCCATCAACTGGCAGAACCGGTGATCCGGGCTCTGTTGCAACAGACCGGGATTGCCCCGGAAGACGTATCGCAGTTGATTATGGCTAATTCACTGGGGGCCGGGGGAAACCCTGCACGGGTCGCCGCCCTGGCTGCTGGTCTGGACCAGCTTTCAGGACTAAGTATTGATACTCAGTGTGCCGGTGGGCTGGACGCGATAGCGCTGGCGGCGGCTCTGGTTGACAGCGGGGCAGCAGAGATTGTGATTGCCGGTGGCGCAGAAAGTTACTCACGCCGCCCATTACGGGCCAAAACTTATGCCGACCAGCGCCCCGCAGAATTCTATACCCGGCCGCCATTCGCGCCGGATCCTGACCAGGATCCGGATATGACCGTGGCTGCCGCTGAACTGGCCCAACGTTATCAGTTGACCCGGCCTGATCAGGATGACTATGCGGTCAACAGCCACCGTAAAGCGTTAGCTGCAGCAGAATGCTTAACCAAAGAGATTGTGCCACTGGCCGGGGTGAGGGGGGATATCTACCCCCGGAATCTCAGCCTGCGTCTGGCACAACGCACACCGGCATTATCCGGCACGGTCAGCTTAGCATCCACCGCGGTGGAAGCCGACGGGGCGGCTTTTTGTCTGGTCGTGTCTGACAGAACAGCCGCCAGTCTGGCTTGTCAGTATGGCTTGTCGGTCACCGGTTATCAGACACTGGGGGCGGATCCCCGGTTACCGGGCTATGCCCCGGTGGAAGCTATTCGACGGTTGTTGGAACGTTATCCGCAGTATCAGCCACAACATTGTCTGACTGAAATGATGGAAGCCTATGCGGCACAGGCGATGGTATGTATTACGCAGACCGGTTTGTCGATGGATAACGTCAATGTCGGGGGCGGGGCGCTGGCCAGGGGACACCCGATAGGTGCCTCAGGAGCCATTCTGGTGTGCAGAATGTTTCATGAACTCCGCCGTCGTGACCAACGGAGTGGTTTATGTGCTATCGCTGCGGCCGGGGGACTGGGCTCAGCTATGCTGTTGACCCCGCGGGCAACGGTGGGTTAGCCGATATTGTTGCCGGTTACCCCACGCAGCTTCGTCCGGGTCAGGTGCTGACGTAATAATCAATCAGTGCGATATCTGTATTCACTGGCCCCCCTAATAAATACAACTTTCTGTGATCAGACCCAGGTTTTTTTAGTTCAGGGTGATTGCTTTGTGGTTGTTAATTAAAAGTTATGCGCGGAATCACATAATAGGTGCGCAGAGTTTTACCGGCAGGGTCTCCAACCGTTATTGTTCATATGAACAACATACAAACTTATGTTCATCTGAATTTGGCGGTTTACCGGGTTGCCTGTGGGGATGCAGCTCTGTCGGTGTCACGGGAACGGAAAAACCGCCCTCTCAGATGAGTGCTCAATGGTGCGGTCCCGGCTGAGTATTCTGAGACGGTGACCGGCAAGCAGAAGGAACCCTCTGATGATCCGCATCGCAGCAAACCTGACCATGCTGTATAACGAATATGATTTTTTTGACCGCTTTGCTGTAGCCGCCGAAGATGGTTTTCAGGCGGTAGAGTTCTTTTTCCCCTATCCCTGGCCGGCTGAAAAAATCCGACAGGCACTGGAAAAGCATGATCAGCAACTGGTGTTATTTAATATGCCACTGGGCGACTGGGATGCCGGTGATCGTGGCTTCGCCGGGCAGGCAGGGCGGGTCGCTGAATATCAGCAGGGAGTCAGTCTGGCGACAGATTATGGACGGCAGTTACATCCCCCGAGGATCAATTGTCCTTCCGGTCCGGCAGAAGATACCCCTGAATCCTGGAGTACCCTGAAACAGAACTTTGAACGTGCCGCAGAAAGCCTGAAAGCGGAAGGGATCCGCATGGTAGTTGAACCGATAAATCATAATGACGTTCCCGGGGCTCTACTGTCAGGTACCGAACAGACTGTGCGTTTTCTGGATAGCCTGAATACTGACAATCTGTGGGTTCAGTATGACCTCTATCATTCTCTGCGCGCCGGTGAAGACCCGTTTAAAGTGTTACCGGCGTTTATCGACAGGATTGACCATATCCAGATTGCCGATGTGCCAGGCCGTCATCAGCCAGGCACCGGGGATGTGGATTTTGAGAAACTCTTCTCACTGCTGGAACAGCTCAACTATCAGGGCTGGACCAGTATGGAATATCATCCGCAGGGCGATACACGACAGAGTTTCTCCCGTCTCCGGGAGATGGGATTACTGCCACGCTGACCGCCAGGGTCATTCCGGTCTGCTGACCTGACGTCTGCGGTCGCCGGGCGCATGCGTCAGCGCGGAAAGCCCGGTTTACCGGTGATGGCTTGCGCCGGGTCTGAAGCCATCACCTCCAGCAGAAAGTCAGCCACTGCCCGCACCCGTGCGGATTCCAGCAATTCGCCGTAACTCACCATCCATAATGTCTCACGATAAATCTGCTGTCTGTCGCCAGCAGCCTGCAGGTGTGGGTAGTGACGGGTGACAAAATCCGGGAGTACCGCCACGCCCAGTCCGGCATTTACGGCGGCTAACTGGTGGTTCAGGCTGGTGGTGACCAGAGCAGATTCAGCCTGAGGAAAATGTTCACTGACCCAGCGGGACGATGGCAGATGCTGCCAGGCGCTGTCCCAGCAGACAAACTGCCACTGTGTTTCTGAAGGATAACGATGCAGGTAATCCTGATGACCCAGTACCGACCAGCAGATTTCTCCGGCACGTCTCACCTTCAGGGTATTTTGTTGTGGCCGTACCATCCGTAATGCCAAATCAGCATCATGGCGGGACATGGATACCTCAGCAATGCCGGTGATTATCTCCAGCCTGATTCGGGGATACTGGCGTTTGAATTCGGGTAATGCCGGAATAATCAGCTGGCTTGCCAGTAAATCGGTGGTGGCCAGCCGGACGTTACCTTCGGGACGCCGGTCAGTGCCGGTCAGATGATTCTCCAGCCGCAGAATACTCTCTTCGGTCTGCTCCGCATACTGCAACAGTTCACGGCCGGACTCAGTCAGGTAATAACCGGACTGATGGCGGGTAAACAGGCTGACCTGTAAACGCTGTTCAAGCGACTGGATGCGCCTGGACACCGTAGACTGACTGACATGAAGTTGGGCAGAGCTTTTGGTCAGGCTCTGGCTGCGGGCCACATTAATAAAAAAGCGGATATCATCCCAGTCGGGAGCTGAAGCCGGCATGCTGTTTTCCTTTTATGGAAAATGGTTTGCCGATAGTAGTGGTTTTTCTCCGTAAATGGCAAACATATACTTCTTGTCATCCACTGATGGCAGATTCGACAACGAAAAGAGATATGTATGCAGGCAACAACTACAGAGAAATTTACCGATAGCCGACAGGTGGCGGAGAACTGGTTCAGTGCTTTTGCCGCAGGAGACATCAGCAGGCTGACAGGATTGCTGAGCGATGATGTGGTGTGGCATGTGGATGGCGACCCCGGGGTGAGTACCGTCGGATTATTACAGGGCAGGGAGAGGGTTGTCACCTGGCTGAAGAGTTTCCCGCAGAACTTTCACGCCAGGGAGTTTGTCATCAGCCATTATTATGGTGATCAGGAAAACGTGCTGGCTATTGGTCGTTTCCGCCATACTATTTTATCCACCGGCCAGACCGTTGGCAGCGATATGGTGATCCATTTTACGGTCAGAGATCAGCAGATTTGCCGTTATCAGATTTATGAAGATTCACTGCTACTGAAACAGGCATTTACTGTGCAGCAACAACCGGCCCATCAGCAGGTTCGGTTAAACGGTACGGTTTACCGTTATCTGGATATCGGGGAAGGGCCAATACTGTTGTTTGCGCACGGGTTGTTTCTGGACGGCCAGGCTTTCCGCGCACAATATGAAGCACTGAGCCAGAGCTACCGTTGCATAGTGATGGATATGCCGGGCCACGGACAGAGTAGCCATTCTCCTTCCGGCTGGACGCTCGATACTATTGCCGAAGATTTGGCGCTGATGATTCAGGAACTGTTTCATCGCCCGGTGACCTTTATTGGTCAGAGCCAGGGAGGAATGGTGGGAATCCGTCTGGCGGCACGTTTTCCGGAACTGGTGGAACGGATGGTTCTGATAGGTACCAGTGCCCGGGAAGAGCCTGAATTCAGAATAACAGACTGGCAGTTACGCCGCGAAATTCTGCAAAACGGGACACAACAGCAACGCAGTCAGCTGTTTGACCGGATACAGCCGTTGCTCAACAGTCGCCGCTGGCTGGAACAGTTTCCACAGCAGGCTGCAGATGATCGCCAACGGATGTTGCACCAGGACCCGCAGGCGATGGCATTGGCACTCACCGCAGCGGTGTTTACCCGGGGAGATATACGTTCACTGTTACCAGATATCACCGTGCCGGTACTGGTTATCTGTGGTAAGGATGATCCTGCGACACCGCCTGAACTCAGTATGGAGATCGCTCACTCGCTGGTTTTATCTGAGCTGGCACTGCTGCCTGAGACCGGACATCATCCGATGCTGGAATCCGCAGGACAGGTGACGAGCCTTATCCGGCAGTTTTTGGAAGGCCCCCCCGTTCAGCCTGAACCCCGGAGACATAAAGTGCGCCAGCTTAAATCGGTTATTGATAGCAACGCTGTAACGCATTACAATTCATGTACGGAGTTTATCCGTACATTTCTGGGCGGTTTGTGATGCTACGACTAATGCACATAGTAAGTCATGTCAGCCAAACCTCAACAGCGTAAACCTCCGGAGTGCTTATGACCGCCGTAAAAAAAGAAAGAATCGATTTAAGATTAAACACCGAGACCAGAAGTATGATCGAGGAAGCTGCGGCAATGAATAACCAAAGTATCACCCAGTTTATGGTTGAAAGCGCCGCAGAAAGAGCCGAACTGGTTATGGAAAGACATCGCAGACTGATTCTTAGCGAAGAATCATGGAATCTGGTGATGGAGGCCATTTCCCACCCATCAGCACCTAATGAGCGTCTGAAACGAGCTGCTGAACGCCTCGCATCTATGGAGCAGCAAGGTGACAGTAAATTATAAAATAGAGATGATCAATGAGGCTTTTGAGTACGACCTGAATACCTTCAGCTGCGGCGAACAAAGCCTCGATATTTTTGTCAGACAACACCTGTTAAGACAGCATCAAAGAAACATTCTTCGCGGGTATGTTCTTATCACCGACGACCAGAAGCCAAAGATAGTGGGGTACTATACGCTTTCAGGCAGTAGTTTTGAGAGAGAGTCTTTGCCTTCTAAAAGCCAGCAGAAGAAAATCCCTTACTCTAATGCTCCGGCGATAACTCTCGGCAGACTTGCGATAGACACTTCGCTTCAGGGCAATGGCTATGGTGCGATACTGGTGGCGCATGCAATGAAAGTCGTGTCAAAAGCTTCTGACGCGGTCGGGATACACGGTATGTTTGTTGATGCCCTGAATGAGGGGGCCAGAAAATTTTACCGCCAGCTGGGCTTTACCGAACTTAAATCACCTAATGAAAATTCATTGTTTATCTCAACTTCGTCGATAAAACTCCTCTATCCTTAATGACTCCTTATCTGAAGAACCGCCAGCCGGATGGCGGGCATTGGGTGGATTTATTGACTAGCATCATCTCAGAATAAACTCAACGCGGTGTTTTTTGGTTAATCACAGTATTGTAATCAAACAATTGGGTCTTCCACTGACCCTTACCTGTATTCAGGATGATAACCTTTTGGCTAAAACCCCATGTGCCACCGGTCAGGCCCAGTCCAATTGAAAAACACTGACCGCTAAAGTCTTCAGGAGGCGGTCAGGTGTGTTTATTAAGACGGGAAAAATGGATTTTCAGGCACGCTCAGTCCCAGCGTATCGCGTAAGGTTTTCCCCGGATATTCATTGCGGAAAACGCCTGCCCGTTGCAGCCTGGGGACCACCTCGTCCAGAAACAGGTTTCCGTCAGTTTCCAGATAGGCCGGCAGTATCACAAATCCGTCACAGGCTCCGGCCTGGTACCATTCGGCCATCATTGCTGCGATATCATCGGCAGTGCCGGCCGGAGAAGGAAATGACAGGCTTTCTGCATAACGCAATGCCATCTGCCCTAAGGTCAGTTGCTGTTCAATTGCCTGACTAATCACAAAATTAAACCGGCCTTTGCTGCCGGTGATAACTTCACGAATATCCGGCACCGGCTCATCAACCGGATACCGGCCTAAATCATGATTCATGCTGGCTGACATAAAGCTTAACGCAGAATCCACCGTAATCAGCGAAACAAGGTGACGTTTTTTCTCCTCTGCCGCCGCGCGTGTTTCAGCTATCACCGGAACAATGCCGGGTAAGATGCGCGCATGTTGTGGCTGTCTCCCGGCCAATGCCACTTTCTGCTTAATCCGCTGACAGAAGGCGGCAGCGCGTTGCTGATCCGGTTGCACGACGAACATCACTTCGGCATAGCGTGCGGCAAGATCGATAAATTCCTCAGACACGCCAGCCTGAAGGGTAACCGGGTAGCCCTGTGGCGGCCGCGGGATATTTAAAGGTCCACGAACACTAAACCACTCACTGTGATGATTCAGATAACGGAAGCGCTCCGGGCGTGCAAACAGCGCATTTTGCTGGTCGTTGACGACGGCATCACCGGCAAAGCTATCCCACAGTTGCCGTACCAGCGGGATAAATTCGGCGGCGCGGCGATAACGTTCGCTGTGAGAATAGTGTTGTGGTCGTCCGTAATTACGTGCCTCGGCATCACTGACAGAAGTCACTACATTCCAGGCCGCACGGCCTTCACTGATATGGTCGATATTTGCCAGCTGTCGCGCCACGGTATAGGGGAGCGAGTAGGAAGAAGAGACGGTGCCTCCCAGACCGATGTGTGTGGTGACTGCCGCCAGAGCCGCCAACAGGGTCAGCGGTTCTGACCAACCCTGGGGACGACTTCTGACAGTTGCTGTCAGGTCGCCACCGTAGATATCATCGATAGCCAGCTTATCGGCAATAAACACCATATCCAGCTTTGCCGCTTCTGCACGTAACGCAATACTGCGCAGTAACGGCCAGCGACTGCCATTATCCCTGGCTGCCTGCGGATAACGCCATCCGCCCTGATGAATACCCGCATCGAGATATAACGCAAGATTCATCATGGCTGCGGCTCCTTAGGTGCAGAGAAAAAGTCGCGGCTGAGCAAACTCCCGGCCTTCAGACCTGGTTTAATCAGTCCGGTTTGGGTAAAGGTATCGATTGCTGCCTGCTGACGAGTGAGCAACAGACTGAGATCGTTGACCGGAGAGTTATCCTCACGTTTGACCTTACTTAACGCCACGTTTTCCGGGATACCCAGAATCCGGCTGATGGTGAGTGAATAGGCTTCAGGGTGTTGTAACCCCCAGGTCCTTGCCCGCGAGAGTCGTTGGCTAAAATCCAGTAACGTAGCGTGTTTACCGGCAATAGCCTTATCGGTAGCCACCAGGTAATTGGACACAGGGAAATTCTTTCCATCTACCAGCAGACGGTCGCCAGACTGGTATAAACCAAATGACACATAGGGTTCCCAACTGGCAACGGCATCTACAGAACCATTATCGAGAGCCGGGGAAGCATCCGCCGGGGAAAGGAACACAAACCGGACGCTATCCGCTGGCATACCGGCTTTGGCCAGTGCTGCCAGCACCAGATTCTGACCCGCAGAGCCTTTCACCGTAGCAACCGTTTTGCCCTGAAGCTGGTGGATGTTATGCAACGGGCTGTTCTGTTTAACGATAATGCCATTGCCCAGGTACTGTGATGCCTGCACCGCCTTAACGGATGCTCCGGCAGCAACGGCAAAAGCCAGCGGACCGTCACCGACCATACCTGCATCAAGATGACCGGAGTTCAGAGATTCCAGCAGCGGGGCTGCATTTGGAAATTCCACCCACCTGACGGTATAAGGTAAATGACTGAGTTCACCGGCAGCTTCCATTACTGCCCTGGCATTGCCTTTCTGATCACCAATGGTCAGTTGGGCTGCCTGTACCGTTACGCTGCAAAGCAACAACGCACAGATTAATAATTTCATTGACTATTTTCCCGCTAAATTCACAGCTTAACCAGCGGCATCACGGTGGCGAAATAACGATATCTGACAAGCTTTCCCGCCAGATGACAAAACCCCTGTATCAGTATGACTGAAGTGAGAACAATGACTTTTATTCAACCTTTACCTGTCGTATTACTGCCCGGCTTTATGCTGGATGAGACCCTGTGGGATGATTACCTGAAAAACGTCGCCACGGGGCGAAGTTATCTGCGTCTGCCACTGTCGCCAGGAGAAACTCTGCAGGATATTGCTGCCGGATTTGCAGACCGTCTGCCTGAACGCTTTGTGATTGTGGGTTTTTCGTTGGGAGGGTATGTCGCCAGGACTGTGGCCGCGCAATACGGGGAGCGGGTGGCCGGAATGATACTGATAGCGACATCACTGCGTGACGATACACCGCAACAGAAACAGAGGAAACAGGAGGCTGTTGCCGCGACACTGAGTGGGAGTTTTCTGGGATTAAGTCCATCGGCGATTCGAACTTCGCTGCACCCTGCTCATGCCAGTGATCCGCAACTGGTACAACGCATCAGAGCTATGGGCAGAACGCTGGGAGCACAGGTGTTTCGGACGCAGTCATTACTCGGCCGGGCAGATATCCCACAGGCCGATGCCAGTTGTCCGATGCTGGTGATCAGCGCCCGACAGGATAACCTGAGATTGCCGGAGGAGGCTACGGAGCTGGCAGAAAGGTTTCCTCAGGCTGAATCGGTGGTGGTGGAACATAGCGGGCATATGATCCCCCTGGAACAACCGGAAAAACTGGCGGATATTACCGACCACTGGCTGGAGAAACACCGTCTGTAAATAACCCGGGTTCTGACAACAGCCGCTTAATGTTGTTTCTCTACTGCTGGCAACTCTGCCATTCTCCTTCCTGAACGATTAACCTGGCTCCGATGCCCGATCCTGATAGTGCAATGCACTATACAGGAGCATTTGTTGCGCTCAGATTCTGCCTGATACTGGCCGGTCACCTACGCAGGCAGGCTGTAAGATTTGGCATCCTGCTTGCATGGGATTGTCTATACATGGCCGGATAACTTCCGGCCTTCTGCTGACTCTGACGGAAGGGTACCTTAATGTTTTCAGTGCGTAATTTAACAAAGACAGTGGCTTTTCTGTGTTGGGCTGGGGCAATGGGGATGTCGGCCACAGTAGCGCAGGCAGCGGATACCTCCGAAGTTAAAATGGGTATCGAACCCTGGCTCGGTTACGGTCAGTGGTATGTGGCTGCCGGTCAGAACATATTTGAGAAACAAGGCCTGAAAAAGGTCAACATCATTAATTTTACTGAAGATAAAGATATTAACGCCGCCCTGGCCAGCGGGCAGATCGATGTGGCCAATATTGCCACTCATACCGCGATGGGGATGATTTCCGCCGGGCTACCGGTAAAAATCGTGATGATGCTCGATCAGAGTAATACCGCAGATGCTATGCTGGCAGGCAAAGGCGTGGCAGGAATCAAAGACCTGAAAGGCAAGCAGGTGGCCTATGAAGAAGGTAGTACCAGCGATATTCTGTTACGCAGCGCACTGGCTGCTGCCGGCCTGAAATATTCAGATATTAAACCGGTGCCGATGCCAGCCGCTTCCGCCGGGGATTCTATTATTGCCGGACGCGTCCCGGTCGCTGTCACCTATGAACCTTATCTGACGGTGGCCCGCAAAGGTAATCCTGATCTGAAAGTGATCTATAGTGGAGCATCGGATCCAGGTCTAATCAGTGACGTGCTGGTGGTGCGTGATGACTATATTAAGGCTCATCCGCAGGAGATTAAGGCGCTGATAAAGTCTTGGGGCGAGGCGCTGGATTACTATAATGCGCATACCAGTGAAGGACGGGCGGTGATTTCTAAAGCCGTAGGCGCCTCTCCGGATGATCTGAAAACGGCGTTTGACGGAATTCATTACTATTCACTGGCGGATAATAAAAAAATACTGTCACATGATTTCACTACCACAACCTTCCCGCACATACTGAAAGCGGCAACCGAAGCCGGTATTGTCAGTGCTCCGGTGACTCCGGCGCAAAGTATTGATGCCAGTTTTGTCGATGCACCCTAGTCATTTTTTTCTGTAACTCTGTCGGCAGCCGACAGAGTTTTGCCTTTGTGTGGAGTCTTTATGAGCACCCCTAAACCGCAGCTATCGCGGCGCCAGCCAGTGCGTAAAAAACGCGGTAATTTGCTGACTATCGGAAAAACCCCCTCCCGGGCTCAATTTTTGTCAATTTCGGTGGCAGTGTTCGTTTTCCTGTTGCTAGCCTGGTGGCTGGCGACCTCCGGGGGTTATGTTAAGCCGATTTTCCTGCCGGGTATCGACCGGGTCTGGGACAGGATGGTTGCCCTGGCTCTGAATGGGACCTTATTGAGTGATATTGGCAGCAGTCTGTACCGGATTGTTATCGCCTTTGCTATTTCTTCGGTAATGGCGATTGTCATCGGGGTACTGGCGGGTTGTTATGGATTATTTAAGGCGATTTTTGAGCCACTGGTCGATTTTATTCGTTATATGCCGGTGGTGGCCTTTGTCCCGTTAACTATTCTCTGGACCGGGACCGACGACAGCCAGAAATTTCTGGTGATTTGGATTGGTACCTTTTTCCAGCAGGTACTGATGATGATGGATGCGGTGAAACGCGTTCCGGGAGATTTTGTCGGTCTGGGCAGAACACTGGGTATGCCAGACCATAAGATCCTGTTGCGGATAGTGATTCCTTCTGCACTCCCGGCTATCTGGGATGCGTTACGTATCAGTCTTGGCTGGGCATGGACATGGCTGGTGCTTGCTGAGCTGGTGGCTTCCACTTCAGGACTGGGTTACCGGATTGTGGTCTCTCAGCGTTATTTCCAGACCGATACCATTATCGGCTACATCCTGTTGCTTGGCATTCTGGGACTGATTACCGATCAGTTGATGCGTGGTGCCGAGCGAATTCTGTTTCGCTACAACCGGAGGCGTTCTTAATGGCCACCCTCGAACTTCATCAGCTTGAAAAGAGCTTTCCTGTGGGTAAAACCCGTCGTCGGGTACTGAAAGAAATCAATCTGACGCTGAATGACAATGAGTTTGTCTCTGTGGTAGGCGCCTCCGGCTGCGGTAAAAGTACCTTGTTATCAATTGCTGCAGGACTGGAAGAGTTTGACAGCGGCGACGTGCGGGTTGACGGTCAATCGATTACCGGACCGGGGCTCGATCGCGGGGTGGTTTTTCAGTCGTATACGCTGCTTCCCTGGCTAACCGCTCGCGGCAATATCGAATTTGCCCTGAAAGCCGCCGGTACCCCGGCCCGTGACTGTCGTGAGATTGCTCAGCAGCATCTGGAACTGGTGAAACTCGGCGCTGCCGCCGACCGTTGGCCGGGTGAACTTTCCGGTGGGATGAAACAGCGCGTTGCCATCGCCAGAGCGCTGTCTTACCGGCCGAAAATCTTGCTGATGGATGAACCCTTCGGTGCGCTGGATGCGATGACCCGTCATCAGATGCAACAGTTGCTGATCGAAATCTGGGAGAAGCACCGCCTGACAGTGATGTTTGTCACTCATGATATTGAAGAGGCGGTCTGGCTGTCTGACCGGATAGTGGTTATGGGCCAGGGCCATATTGATACCACTTTTGAAGTAGGGCTACAGCGGCCTCGTCATGAGGGGATTAACCGCACCGCTGAATTTACCGATCTGCAGCACGAAGTCCTGCAACGTATCCATCAGCACTCTACCGTTTATTGATAATTAAGGATGGGTTATGACTGTTTCTTTTCACGATCTCTCACTGGCCGATGAATTACCGGCGCACCTGTTTCGCCGTACTGAATCTGATTTATCGTTTTTTACCGAAAAGGTTAAGCCGATTATCGAAGCGGTTCGAACCGAAGGGGATGAAGCCTTAATCCGCTTTGGCCGTGAATTTGATGGTGTGGTGCCGGAACATTTTTCTCTGAAAGCCACCGAAGAAGAGTTTGAACAAGCATTCGCCCGTATGGACCCTGAGGTTGTCGAAACTCTGCGGCTGTCGGTGGCTAATGTTCGCGCTTTTCATGAAGCGCAAAAACCCGAAGAGATGTGGTTTAAAGAGATGTTACCCGGCGCATTTGCCGGTGACCGCCATGTACCGATCGATTCCGTTGCCTGTTATGTTCCGAGGGGTAAGGGGTCGTTTCCCAGTGTGCTTATCATGACGGCCGTTCCGGCGGTAGTCGCCGGGGTTCCACTGCCGGTAGTGATTACCCCTCCGGGGCCGGATGGGCGGGTTGATGATGCTACGCTGGTGGCCGCACGGCTGGTGGGGATTAAAGATATCTATAAGTGCGGCGGTGCCCAGGGAGTTGCAGCAGTGGCTTACGGTACAGATACCGTGCCTAAATGTCTGAAAATTGTTGGCCCCGGCAGCCCGTGGGTAGTGGCAGCAAAACGCCAGTTGTCAGGGCTTATCGATCCTGGCGTTCCTGCCGGCCCGAGTGAAAGTATTATCCTGGCCGATGATTCGGTAAATGGAGCGCTGGCAGCACTGGATCTGTTGATTGAATCGGAACACGGACCGGACTCTTCCGCTTATCTGGTAACGTCCAGCCCGAGGGTTGCCCGTGAAGCGATCGAAGCACTGCCGGGTTACTGGCAGACCATTGGCGAGAAGCGCGCCGGTTTTTCGCAGGCGGTACTGGGCGGTACTCACGGTGGGGTGGTGTTGACTAAAGATTTCGCCACCGCAATAGAATTCGTCAATGGCTACGCGCCGGAACATCTCGAGATTCTGGCCAGTGAACCGATGGAAGTGATGATGCGTATTCGCAATGCCGGTGAGATTTTACTTGGCCCGCATACGCCAATCACCCTGGGTAATTTTATGTTAGGCCCGAATGCGGTACTGCCGACTAATGGCGCGGCGAAAACGGCAGGGCCGTTGTCGGTGTTTGATTATATGAAACGGATATCGGTAGCCTGGGTGACCCCGACGGGTTATCAGACTCTGGCCCCGAATGCCAAACGTTTTGCTGAATATGAGGGATTCCCGGGTCATGCACTGGCGGTATCTGATATCCGTCAGGGTTTACTGAAGGGCAGTCATGATGAGTGAGCTGCAACGACCGCCGCTGGCTGCCGAAGCCCGGCGATTAACCCGACAGGGGGAGTGGCAGGCGGCAGCAGAAAAGCTAAAACAACTGATCAGCGAAGTGACCGGCCGTAAGGCGCTATCGCTGACGATAAACCGTGATCAGTATAGTCTTAATTCGCTGAATGGCCGGGTCACCCTGGATGATGAAAAGACCTTCTTTTTTAAATATCACCACGAAGAAGGTGAGGAGAGCACGGTTGAGGAATATTACCGTGCAGAATTATTAAGGGAGCATGGGTTTGCGGTCGATGTACCCCTGTTTACCTGTGGTGAGCCTGGCCGTCAGATTCTGTTGTATAGCCTGCGCAACGACCGGCGACTGGCCGATGTCTGCCGCGACATTGAAACCCGGCATGACTGGCAGGCGATAGCACCGATAGTGATCGCACAGCGTGAAGCGGATGAACATCTGTTGAGGCAAACTCTGCCGACATTGCGCCAGGCCACAGCAGAAGAAATCGCCGGTGAAGCCATTCATCAGTTATTTTATCACCGGCTGATCTCTGACGGAGTCACGCCGGGGCTGGGGGGCAGGGTCGCCACATTCTATATCGACAAAACTTTTCTGCTCGGAGACCAGCAGATTGAGTGGCAGCACCTGAAAGATATGCAGTGGTGTATTAACGGCGTGCTATATCCCCATAGCCTGGAATCCCTGTTTCTTGAATCCGGCCGGCGACTGAATCCTGATTACCTTAACGGGCAGGGAGTAGTGGTCGCTCATGGTGATGCTCATAACGCCAATATCTGGTATGAGGAGGGGGAACCACCCCGTCTGGTCAGTTTTGATCCGGCCTTTGCCGGGAGTGCGATTCCGTCACTGCTGGCCGAGATTAAAGCGACATTCCATAATATTTTTGCCCATCCTTGTTGGTTGTATGAGCCACAGGATGCGGCAGGACGTTACAGTGTCACCGTGTCACTGCAGGATAATCAGATTAACGTGACTCACAATTGGCAACTCACCCCGTTGCGCGAAGCGTTTCTGGTCAGCAAAGGCGATTTGTACTGGAAACCGCTATTGGCGGCGCTTAAAGCAAAGGGTTGGCTGCCGGAGGACTGGCAACAGATTATCCGGCTGGCTTTATTCTGTTGCCCGACGCTGGTAATGGATTTACGTGCCGGAGCGGCGGCCCAACACAATCCGGTCAGCTCTGCGATCGGTTTGTCAGTGGCTGTCATGTTAGGCAGTGAAGGCGATGATGATTTCAGTGAATGGCTTAACAACCTGATTTGAAATTCTTTACCCGGGGAGTAGCAAATGAAAGCCGTGGTTCTTTATTCACCAGGAGATCTGAGGGTTGAACGGAAAACTGTGTGCACTCCGCCCGCTGGCTGGGTGCAGGTAAAGGTATTACGTGCCGGAATTTGCGGCTCTGATCTGCATAATTTCAGGACAGGAAAGTGGATGGCGGGTCAGCCTGTCACCCCCGGCCACGAATTATTCGGAGTGGTTACCGCTCGGCAGAGTACTCACGTATTCCCCCCGGGGTGTCGGGTCGTTGCCGACTCACGAGTGTGGTGTGACAAGTGCGATGCCTGCCAGCGCCAGGATTACCAGCTCTGCGAAAAGCTTGGCTTTGTCGGGGAAGTCTTCGACGGCGGATTTGCCGAACAGGTCTGGTTACCTGAACGAAACCTTGTACGGGTTCCTGATGAGGTTCCGGACGATATTGCTGTGCTCAGTGAGCCACTGGGCGTGGCATTGCGGGTTGTCAGACAGCTGAATCCACCCGAGGGTGCAAGTGTAAAAGTTGCCGGTGGTGGCACTATTGGTGGTCTGGTCGCCTTATTGTTACATCGGCTGAAAGGCTGCCAGATACAGCTTGCAGAGCCTAATGATGAGCGTTATCAGCGGCTGGCAGCGGTGATTCCGTTGCAACCCGCAGCTCGCTTCAGTTATGCCGTGGAAGCTACCGGTATTTCTTCGGTGCTGCGGCAGATGAGTGAGCAAATATCAGCAGGAGGAAAGATAGCCCTGGTGGGTATTTTCCATGATTCCGCCGGGCTGGATATTAACTACTGGGTCGAGAAGGAAATCAGCCTGGTGGGCTGTAGCGTATTTCGCAATGAGCAGCGGGAGGCACTGGGTGTGATGGCGGGGCTGACCAGGGAGTTACGACAGCTGACCGCGCCGGCGATTCCACTGGATGACGTTCCGGCAGCTTATCAGCGCTTGCTGGCTGGACAATCCGGCTATCTTAAAACGGTGATTCAACCATGAACAGAATTAACGCTTTCTCGCTGAATGGCCAACGTGCATTGATTACCGGTGCAACGCGGGGGATTGGCCTGGCTATTGCCACGGGCCTGGCAGAGGCTGGCGCTGCGGTAGTGATTAGTGGTCGGAGGCAGAAGAGTGTCGATCAGGTTGTAAACCAGCTACGCAGTCAGGGATATCACGCCGATGGCATCGTGCTGGATGTGACGGATACTCCGGCTATCGAAAGCGCGATTGCTGCTGCCGGGGTGATTGATATTTTGATAAATAATGCCGGTACAGAACAGATTTGTGCCTCTGAAAATGTCACCGAACAACTGTGGGACACAATTGTCGGGACCAATCTGAAAGGCGCCTTTTTTTGTGCTCAGGCTGTTGCAAAATCGATGCTGGCAGCGGGACGCGGGGGCAGCATCATCAATATCTGTTCACTGACCAGCCTGGTGGGTGTCGCCGGTGCAGCAGCCTACGGCAGCTCCAAATCCGGGCTGGCAGGTTTGACCCGTGCACTGAGCACCGAATGGGCCGGACGAGGCATTCGTGTTAATGGCATTGGACCCGGTTATTTCGAAACTGAACTGACCGAGGTGTTCTACCGTGACAGCCAATGGCGCGAAACCATGCAACAGAAAATTCCGTTGCAGCGATTTGGTGAAACTGAAGATTTGCAGGGGGCCGCCGTGTTTTTAAGTTCAGCGGCGGCACGCTATATCACTGGCCAGATACTTTATGTCGATGGTGGTTATCTGGCGGCACTCTGACCCGAAGGCGTATAGAGTAGTTCAGGACCCAGTTCACGCAGCGACGTACAGCCCAACTGCGCGAGTGTCAGAGAAGTCTCATCAATCAGTGCTGTAAGGGTCCGGTCAAGTTGCGCCCTGCCGCCAACAGCAAGTGCATAGAGTAATGGCCGCCCGAGTAATACCGCATCAGCGCCCAGCGCCAGTGCCTTGACGATATCGGTACCCCGGCGAAAGCCGCTGTCGATAAGCAGGGTGAAATCCGGACCTGTCTGGCGTCGGATTTCAGGAAGCACGGTCAGTGGGCTGAGTGTGCCATCGAGCTGGCGGCCGCCGTGGTTTGAAATAACAATACCGCTGGCACCGATGCTTTTTGCCAGCAGGGCATCCTGCGGGGTCATTAATCCTTTAATGTATAAATCGCCCTGCCACAGTGAGCGTATCCATTTCAGGGTTTCCCAGTCCAGCGTGGTATCCATCTGACTGGCAAAATATCCTGCTCCTCCAGCGCCTTTACGGTATTGCGGGGGCAGATAAGGCAGCAGATTACCAAATCCGGGCATCCCGGCAGGGAGCAGCGTTGTACAGAACCAGCGGGGTTTCAGGACGATACCTGCCATAGCGCGGTATGACAGCTTCATTGGCCGCCGGTAATGGCGTTTATCCCTTTCACGGTTGCCAAAATGAACAGCATCAACTGAGACCACCAGTGCGGAACAGCCGGCCCGGCTTGCACGCTCTATCAGATCCCGGGTGACCTGACGGTCTTTCAGAACATATAACTGAAACCAGCGATCCCCCGACGAAGCTTCCGCGACCGACTCCATCGCGGCAGTGGACACGGTACTTTGTATATAGCCGATATCCGCCTGTGCAGCTGCCTGAGCCAGCATCAGGTCGGCATTATGGCGCAGCATCCCGTTATAACCCGTGGGGGCCACCAGCAGTGGAGCGGATAAACGACTACGGCCGAGAGTAACAGAAAGGTCCCTCTGGCTGGCATCACGTAACACCGACGGTGCAAACAGCCATTGGTCGAAGGTGCGACGGTTAATTTGCAGGGTTTTCTCATCCCCGGCGCCGCCATCAACGTAATCAAAAACAAATCCTGGCAGTACGCGTTTTGCTTCGCTACGCAGATCGTCAGTATTAAGAATCATAGTAATTATATTCAGCCTCTGTTTGTCGGGGGTTCCTGAGAGACGACGGGGTCTGGATTCAGGATATTAAGTGGTGATGAGTGGCTGATAACCAGCAGATGCGTAATGCAATCCCCTGAATTCCTCCGGGAACGGTATCCGTTTTGCATAAACATCCACAGCGTTACTCGTTGGCCGTCATTGTCTGGACTTGTGTAGACAACCAGCTCACTGCTATGCAAGAGATGCGCCATGATGATTCAGGAGTCTCTTGCTTCAGTGCGGTTAACTTTATCTCAGCGGCGGGGCACTTTGGCTGAAAAACGCCCCACGACAGTGCAGTGTGCGGTAAAGCGGGGCAGGACAAACTGACATTCTGTAAGATTATTGGCCTGGCCTCCGCAGACAGAAAATAGCAATAGAAACGCGACACAGGAAAAATACTATGACCGGGAAAAATGCTATTACACAGCTGACTGAAGCGATGAGTGATCTGCCGGCACCGATTTATCAGCGGGTAAAACAGGCTATCATCAGTCAGATCGCTGAGGGTATCTGGAAACCCAACCTTAAAATACCGTCCGAAAATGAGCTGGTCAGCAGTCTGGGGGTCAGCAGAATGACCATCAATCGTGCGCTACGTGAACTGACCAGCGAAGGTTTTCTGATAAGAATGCAGGGGGTCGGAACCTTTGTTGCCGAAAGCAAAGGCTATACTGAGATGCTGGAAGTGCACAATATTGCCGATGAGATCAAAATGCGCGGCCATCAGCATACCAGCCGGACCATCTGGCTTGCGGAGGTGAGGGCCAGTGCTGAACAGGCAGCTTTGCTGGGACTTCGGGCAGGGCAAAACGTGTTTAGCTCACGGATTATCCATTATGAGAATGGTGTACCGGTGCAACTGGAAGACCGGCTGGTGAATCCACAGGGCGCACCAGACTACCTCAACCATGATTACCAGACGCAAACGCCCTACACCTATCTGATGAATGTGGCACCGCTGTCGGCGGGAGAACATATCGTTGAGGCAGTCATGGCAGATGGTGAACAGCAGCAATTGCTGGAAATTGATGACCGGGAACCTTGTTTACTGATTCGTCGTCAGACCTGGAGTCAGTCTACGGTGGTGACTTATTCGAAATTTCTCTATCCCGGGACACGCTATAAATTATTGGGTAAATTTAACGGCCGGGGCCAGTGAGAGTGAGCTATAGCCCGCACCCACTCCGGTCAGTTTCATTATTTCCAGCCAGCCTGTCAGCTAACTGCCTAAAATAATTGTTTATCCTGGCTGTTAAGTCATCAGTCCCGATTGTTTAGCGAAGGGTAATATCCTGCCCGAAAATTAAGGGAAGAAAGGTTCCCGGTGTGGGATCATTAGTTTAAACAGCGGGGGTGTTTCGCCGTTTTTGTATGCTGTTTCGCACGGAATGTACAACTGAATCACTCCTGAACACGATTAGTTACAAAGCAACAAAATATTCATATTGGGCCAGTAAAGCTTTTGTCATTGATTTATATAAATATGTTTTGATTATCTACGAAAATTAACTATTGAGCCCGGGGGTAAAAAAAACTATATTAGCCGCGTTTTATACACATACTTTTTTAACCTATTATCCAATCCGGCCAATACGCGGTCCGGGTTGTAGGAGAGATATGATGACGGATAAAGTCCGTATTAATACTTTGAGCGCTAATTCATTACCGCAAAGCAATGAAAGCCTTCTGTCCAGACAAGCCGGTTTCGAATCAAATGTCAGAAGTTATCCACGTAAGTTACCTTTAGCCATTACCAGGGCGCAGGGTGTGTGGATTACTGATGCAGATAATAAACAGTACCTGGACTGTCTGGCCGGAGCCGGAACGCTGGCTCTGGGCCATAATCATCCGGAAGTGCTTCAGGCTATCCAAAGTGTCATTACCAGTGGCTTACCGTTACATACCCTCGATCTGACGACTCCGTTAAAAGATGAGTTTTCAGCCTATCTGCTTTCGCTGTTACCAGGCGAAGGTAAAGACTATTGCCTGCAGTTCACCGGACCTTCCGGTGCAGATGCGGTAGAAGCGGCACTTAAACTGGCTAAAAAAGCCACTGGTCGTAGCGGTGTGATCAGCTTCTCCGGTGGTTACCACGGCATGACTCATGGTGCCTTATCAGTGACCGGTAACCTGTCACCGAAAGAAGCGGTTGATGGCCTGATGCCGGAAGTTCAGTTTATGCCTTACCCAAGCCTGTACCGCTGTCCGCTGGGCATTGGTGGTGAAGCCGGTGTTAAAGCGCTCAGCTACTATTTCGAAAACCTGATCAACGATGTTGAAAGTGGTGTGCGTAAACCTGCGGCTGTCATCCTTGAAGCCGTTCAGGGTGAGGGCGGCGTTAATCCTGCTCCGGTAGAGTGGCTGCAACGTATCCGTAAAGTGACCCGTGAACACGGTATTGTGCTGATTGTTGATGAAGTGCAGGCAGGTTTTGCCCGTACCGGTAAATTGTTCGCCTTCGAGCACGCAGGGATCGAACCTGATATTATTGTGATGTCCAAAGCCGTCGGTGGCAGCCTGCCACTGGCAGTTCTCGGGATCAAAAAAGAGATCGATGTCTGGTCACCGGGCCATCATACCGGGACTTTCCGTGGAAACCAGATGGCGATGGCGACCGGTCTGACGACGCTGAAGATCCTGAAAGAAGAGAAGATTGCCGACAAAGTTGCCGCTCAGGGCGAATGGCTGACCGGTAAACTGAAATCTTTACAGCAGCGTTATCCGGTGATTGGTCAGGTCCGTGGACCAGGCCTGATGATCGGTATTGAAATCGTTAAGCCACATGAAGCTGCCGATCATATGGGAAGTTATCCTGCAGATGGTGAACTGTCTGCATTACTGCAGAAGAAATGCTTTGAACAGGGACTGATCCTGGAGCGTGGTGGCCGTCATGGCGCTGTGTTGCGTCTTCTGCCATCACTGCTGATCACTAATGATGAGCTGGCCATTTTCCTGGATAAATTTGAGCAGGCGCTGTTAAGTGCCGGTGTTCAGCCTGCTTAAGCGGAGCCGCTGTATGTCAGAGTTAAACCCGATCCTCAGCGGATCGGCTGAAAGTGTTGCCGCCTACCAGGCGGCCATTGAACAAAGTTCAAAGGCCGTCGCACAGTGGTTGCAACAACCAGAGATGTATCAGGGGAAAACCGTTGCTGAACTGCGCGAGCGCATTCAGTTGCAGTTCACCGCGCAAGGACTGGGTAATGAGTCTGCTATTGCGCGTGCGGTAGATTTATTCCTGCATGACAGTCTGTCAGTACACAACCCACAATGTGTGGCACATCTGCATTGTCCCAGCCTGGTGATTAGCCAGGCGGCCGAAGTGTTGATCAATGCGACCAACCAGAGTATGGACTCCTGGGATCAAAGCCCGTCAGCCACCATTATTGAAGTCAAACTGATAGAGTGGCTACGCGACCGTGTGGGATACCCGGCGGGAGATGCCGGTGTATTCACCAGCGGTGGGACACAGAGTAATCTGATGGGCTTAATGCTGGCCCGTGATGCTCACTTTGCCCGCCAGGGGCACTCTGTTCAGCAGGAGGGGCTGCCCGGCGACCTGAGTAAAATCAAAGTATTTTGTTCAGAACATGCCCATTTTTCGGTGCAAAAAAATATGGCTCTGATGGGACTGGGCTATCGTTCGGTTACTCAGATAAAAACCGATGCTTTTTCCCGCATGGATATTCATGACCTGCAGGAGAAACTGGCTGAAGCTAAAAGCCGTGGTGAGCAGGTGCTGGCGATTGTCGCGACCGCCGGAACCACCGATGCCGGATCCATCGATCCTTTACCTGAAATCACGGCGCTGGCGGCCCGTGAAGGTATCTGGGTTCATGTAGATGCGGCATGGGGTGGGGCATTACTGCTCTCTGAACAGTATCGTCACTATCTGAAAGGTCTGGAAGCGGCTGATTCAGTCACTCTGGATTTCCATAAGCAGTTTTTCCAGACTATCAGCTGTGGTGCTTTCCTGCTAAAAGATGCCCGTCACTATGAGTTGATGCGTTATCAGGCAGCCTATCTGAACTCAGATTTTGATGAAGAGCAGGGCGTGCCTAACCTGGTGTCTAAATCATTGCAGACTACCCGTCGTTTCGATGCACTGAAACTATGGATGGGACTGGAAGCGCTGGGTCAGACGAAATATGCGGAAATTATCGATGGCGGAGTGACTCTGGCACAGCAGGTTGCTGAATACATCAGCACTGAGCCGTCTCTGCAACTGGTGATGAAGCCACAACTGGCCAGTGTATTGTTCCGTTTTGTACCTGCCACACCGGTGGATGACGCAGCTCTGGGCTTACTGAATCAGCGGATTGGTGACACATTGCTGGCATCAGGAAGCGCTAACGTTGGGGTAACAGAAGCAGACGGGATTACCTGCCTGAAAATGACGTTACTGAACCCGATTGTGACGCTGGATGATGTGAAGAAGTTACTGGATAGCGTACAGCAATCTGCAACACAACTGCTAAATCAATAATCACTCAGTGAATAAAGCCGGTGACAGACGTTGCCGGTTTTTTTTTTGGCTGCAGGCTGGGCAGGTGTACCAATGATACAAAATACGACATTGGTATTCGACATACCTGGCAGTTAATATCACCAGGTTTCCACATCAGGGCTGTCATTGCGTTATTACTGTGTCACGGGTACCGGAGTCAGTCCCCGCCCCGGAAGAGTTTGACAGGCCGCACCAGCAGAAGGTGGGGCGGTTTCCGGATATTTTTCGTCAGGCGTAATATACACTTGTGTTGTGGCGACATATCCGTCACTGAAGGTGGCTTCAATAAAAGTAGCCCGCCATCCACTGTCAGGGGTGACCAGCGGAATATTGACGGTGTCTTCTTCGCCGGTCAGCCTGACGGGAACTGAGTTGTATTTAACGTCGCAGGCATAACGAAAATCTCTCGCTGCCGGGTTGGTGGCTGTCCATTGTAAAACGGTTGCCGGTCGTTCCGTGAAACTGACCGCCAGCGTTTTTTTTCCATCCCCGCTGTTCTGTACTGTTTCTGTCATTTCAGGAAGCTTTTGCTTTTCCTGAAAACGGTTAACAAAGGTGATAAGTGACTGCTCTGTCACGGACAGAATCCCATTATGCGTGGAGTTGGGCACAACCCTCAACGACTTTATGCCGGGTAACTGGCCGTAATAAAATTTAGTGTTGTCAGGGACATAGAAATCATCACCGCTGGCATTTATGATATATTTATCAATATTCAGGCGGTCTCCCATGTCGGTATTCAGATAAGTGAGCGGGTCTTCCAGAGTCATCAGACTTGCAAATTCATCCGTACCAATCTGCTGGTCAACGCCCTGTTTATAATACGGGTAAAAGGCGACAGGCCAGTTTTTCCCATATGACAGATACATGTGCTCAAGGGCCTTTTTGGTCCCCAGCAGATCGATCACAAAAGGAATCACGGCCTTAACGTCCGGGTCTGACAGTGCCGTCAGCCACGCGGCCCAGCCCCGTTTGGAAGCTCCCGTGACCATAAATTTAGTGATGTCATAGGAGGTCAGTTCTTTCTTCGCCAGCCTGAAAGCCTGTGATGCCGATGCAGCCATAGGGATGTGCAGGGACGCGTTCTGATATTTCTGTACATCTCCCAAAAACAGTTTCCAGGAATACGCCACACTATCGTCTTCAGCCAGAGGTGCAGTGACTCCCTGATAACTGAGCACCTGATTAGGGACGTTACTGACAGATATCACAATGGTGCGTGTGGCTACCGCAATTCGGGAAAGCTCTTCATCACTGAAGTTGTCCGGCATGACAGGATTCCCTGAACCATCATTGTTGCTACCATCGTTGATGACCACGAGTACATTTTTCTTTCTGGCTGAATCAGGAATATAAATATCCACCCCGTTCTGCCAGCGCTGCGGAGAGACGATGCCCTGTGGAGACCACTCCTGTGAGTTCAGGTTATATCTCTGTATGAGAACGCCCGGTCGCTGTTCTTTTCTCAGCAGCGAATAATCTAACGGAAGTGAAGCAAGTGAAATCCTGTAATCTGAAATGACGTGTGTCAGACTGGTATTTTTATTGTTTTCACCAGCAGATAACGCCAGACAGGTAGGTGTAATAAAGAGCAAGGCCAGATATAAGCTTCTGGTTTTCATCAGGTAATTCCTTTTAATGAGTGAAAAAACATTCATATCAGTTTTGCCGGGGATTCTGACATTCGGTTCGCATCGAATATATTGTCAGTGAGGCTGAGCCTGCCGTCCCGGGAATTGATAGTTGTCAGTAGGGGAATAGCGGAGGAAACCATGTCACACCGGCATGTTTTTTACTCAGATCCTGCTCAAAAAAGTCACATGTTATGTCTTTCAACATCGCTCAATGCAATGTAGTTACAACATACAATTATATCGAATTAGGGGTGCAATCTGTAATTAAGGTGCCATCTACAGGCTGTGCAACAAATTCTTAATGTTAGACGCACGCCCGCCCGGAGAGCCTCGCGTGAATGAATAACTCTGGTCACTCTTTTGTCGCTGTATGGTATGCTGATCAGCACCGGATTAACTGACAGTGAGTAGGGCAGGTAATGAACGAGAAAAAAATGATATCGATCGACCAGTTTACTACACAGGAACGTGAAGAAATCGACGTGATTTATCACTCTTTGCTCGAAAAATACCGGCAGCGAACCGCTAAGGAACCCGATAGTAAGAAGGAAAAAGAATTCACGCTTGATGCCAGGCAGCAAGTGATGGATCTGAAACTCACCAAACAAAAAGCTTTGGCTGATAAGGCCAAAAAACCAGTGCGCAAAAAAAAACCAGAATCCTTATCAGCCAGCGAAGTGTCGGATTTTAACTGGTCCGCCTCTGTGGCCAAAGGGCGTCGACGGTAAATCGTGAACTGGGCAGCAGGTGGTTGCCTGTCCTGAGTTTTGTATAGCTGCATTAAGGCAGGGCACTTCTTATTATATCTGCCTGACAGTGATTTAGTTTATTTTGCCAAGGTGTTATTTCGACAGCCAATCGGTTATGCTCTATCTTTTAAGTGATACACGTGGATATTGAACTTATTTTCGTCCGCTGGCATGAGGTTAATGATGAACAGTGAACAAAAAATTCTGCAAGCGGCGGAACGTTGCATGCGTGAAAAAGGATTCCATCAGACCTCGGTCCAAAATATCGCTGCCAGTGCTAATGTGAGTGTCGGCTTGATTTATAAATATTTCAAAAATAAAGATGCCATCATTGAGGCGCTGGTGCTGAATGTCGTAAAGCGTATGAAACAGTTATTAAATGCTGACTTCGAAAAGATATCTCATACTTTCCCGGAAATCTATTCCGCAGATGATCTTCTGCCGACAGAAGTTGAACAAAGTATTGTTCTGTTAATGGAGGTGTCGGCTGAGTCAACCAGAAATGAGCGGATAAGCCATATTATGGACGAAGCATGGATTGATCTTAAAACAAATTATATTACACAAACTCAGGGCCGTTATCCCGGGGTCGACGCCAGTATTATTAATACACGGCTTTATATGATGTCATTGATCATCGACGGAATTATCATTCACCGTTGTATGAAGCAGAGTAGTGTACCGGATGAGTTTATGCACCTGTTCAATGCTATTGCCAGGGAAGTTAATCAGACGCCTTGTCACGTAAAAGGCTATTCATTTGATGGGTAAATATGCTGTTAATTCTGTTTATTTCTTTTTCATTCAGTGAGTTATCCGTAAAGCTTCGACAGATAACGCCATCTGTTAACAGCAACAACAACAGTATTTTCTGACGGCGTGTTGGAGGGGAACTTTCCGGAAAAATGACTGTAAATTTTTCATCCAGCTCAGATATTAGTTTTTGTTCTGCGCTGTTCACAATCTGCCGTACGTTGCTGTTGCGAGAAGCTTCTGAATAAGTTTCAATGAGTAACCGGCGGTGCTCCTCCGGCCATTCATTCCAGAATGCAGAATTAATATTAATAATATTATCTGTCCTGGTTTCTTTCGGAAGTTTTCTTAATAAAAACGCACACCAACGTTCAGTAATATAGCGAACGGATTCATTAACAATAAGCTCTTTTCCGGAGTAATGACGGTATATCTGTCCGGCACTGAGTCCGGATTGCTGAATAATATCTGCCATACTGGTACCATGAAACCCCGTACGGCTAAAACACATACTGGCAGAGAAGATTATCAGTTCCCGGCGGCGTTTGATTAAATGGTCATCAGCTTTGTTCAAGGGATTACCTGCATTATGTTGAACTCCAATGTTAATGGTTTTTTATCTGCCGGACTAAACATTACACAGTAGGTATAGTTAGTTTTCTGGTGAATGTCTTATTCTTTTTGTGAGAAAAAGTCACAGCAGGATGAGTTTTTTTTCATCCCGCTGTCTTTCATTTACTGCTCAATTTGCGACTCTTTAAGATCAGAACCACCACCCATCACTTTATATAAAGTCATCAGGTTAACGTAATAGGCTTCCTTAGCGGTGACCAAACTGGTCCGTGCCGTATACAGCGTACGCTGTGCAGTTAACGCATCCAGGTAAGTATCAATCCCGTTACGATAACGTAAATCGGCAAGGTGATAATAGGTCTGCGAGGCGGATACATTCTTCCGTTGACGATCTAACTGCTCATCAATGGTTCCGCGTCGGGCCAGAGCATCAGCCACTTCTGAAAATGCTGTCTGAATGGTTTTCTCATAGGTGGCTACGTACAACTCTTTTTCCGCCTTGGTGTATTTCAGGTAAGAGACATTATACCCGCCACTGAAAATGGGCAGTGATATCGAGGGGGCAAATGACCAGATCCCCGCGCCATTTTTAAACAATGAACTCAGTTCAGAACTACCTACACCTCCACTGGCGGTAAGAGAGATGGAAGGGAAGAAGTTCGCCCTGGCCGCACCGATACTGGCGTTTGCGGATCTTAGATTATGCTCTGCTTCCAGAACATCCGGACGATTCTCCAGTACCTCGGAGGTAATTCCACCGGAAACTTCCCGCAATGCCTGACCTATCGACTCAATATCCTTAGGCAACAGTGTTTCCGGTACACTTTGTCCCACCACCAGGTCCAGGGCGTTTTTGTCCTGAGCCACCTCTGTGGTGTAACTGGCCACATCGGCCGCTGCAGACTGGTAGGTGGTTTCTGCGGCAGAAACATCCACCATCGATGCGGTACCGTGCTCCAGCTGTTTTTTCGTCACTTCCCATGACTGACGGGCACTTTCGGCAGTTTGTCTGGCAATCTCAAGATTACTACGATCTGCTGCCAGCACCAGCCAGTAGTAGACGGTGTTATACAAAACCGTCAGTCGTGTACTGCGGGCACCTTCCAGGGTACCTAAATACGTCTCATACTGTTCACGGGTCAGGCTCTGGTTCTTACCAAACAGATCCAGTTCAAAGGAACTTATGCTTCCTTCAGCACTATAACTGTTGGTGAGGGCAGTCTGGTTGCCTTCACCGGTTAATGCCCGTGATCTTGTGCCGCTCAGGCCGGCCGTCACTGTCGGGAACAGATAAGAACGTTCTTCACCATACTGTGCGTGGGCTGCTTTTACACTCGCGACCGCTTCCCGTAAGTCACGGCTGCTGTTAAGAGACATGGCAACCACCTGGCGCAACTGATTATTCAGTATATAATCTCGCCAGGCCAGGGAGCGGTAGTTATTGGTACTGGTATCCTGCAGTGTTTTATACGCATCACCGGCCGGCATTTTGTTGCTGACCGCTCCGGCAGGGCGATCATAGTGCGGATCCAGAGAAACACACCCAACCAGAAAGCAGGGTAAAAATAGCATTAAGGCTTTTGCTGACATGTCATTCTCCTGCCTTATCAACAGCGGCTTGTGGTTCATCATCATGCGGAAGGCCCGGAAAACGGCGGCGCACTAAAACAAAGAACAGTGGCACAAAAAAGATGGCCAGTAATGTTGCCGTAATGGTTCCGCCGATGATGCCGGTGCCAATTTCGATACGGCTGTTAGCGCCAGCTCCGGAAGAAATCGCCAGTGGGAATACCCCGGCGGTAAATGCCAGCGATGTCATAATGATCGGTCGCAGACGCATCACAGCGGCATGAACAGCGGCTTTTACCAGTCCTTCGCCTTTCTGGTAATTCTCTTCGGCAAACTCGACGATCAGAATGGCGTTTTTGGCAGACAGTCCGATGATAGTCAGTAACGCAACCTGGAAGTAAACGTCATTTTCCAGACCACGAAGGGTTACCGACAGTAACGAGCCAAGTACTCCCAACGGGACAACCAACATGACTGAGAAGGGAATCGCCCAGCTTTCATACAGTGCTGCCAGACACAGAAACACCACAATCAGTGAAATGGCATACAATGACATCGCCTGACCACCGGAAAGTTTCTCCTGATAGGACAATCCGCTCCATGAGAAAGTCGCGCCGGAAGGCAGTTTCGCCGCAAGTTTTTCCATGGCATTCATTGCTTCGCCGGAGCTTTGACCTGCAGCCGCAGACCCATCAATTTCATAAGAGGAGAGGCCGTTATAGCGAGACAGAACATCCGGACCATAGGTCCAGCGAGAACTGGAGAAGGCTGAGAATGGCACCATAGTGGAATTGCCGGAACTATCTTCACCCCGTACGTACCAGTTGTCGATATCTTCAGGTTTGCTCCGGTACTGTTCATCGCCCTGCATATAGACTTTCTTAACACGGCCTCGGTCAACGAAGTCATTGACATAAGCACCACCGATAGCATCGCCCAGCGTGGTATTGATATCACTAATGGTCAGCCCCAGTGCCTGTGCTTTCTGGTCATCAATATCTACCTGTAACTGAGGTAAGTCGGGCAGGGTGTTAGCACGTACCGAGCTCATTGCAGGATCTTTATTGGCTTCAGCAATCAGCTGATTACGCCAGGCCAGTAACTGTTCACGGCTGGTTGCTCCGCGTCCCTGGAGTTCGAAAGTAAAGCCGTCAGACTGGCCAAGGCCCGATACAGACGGCGGTGTCAGAACGAAAATCTGTGCATCACGAATAGAAGAGAGGTTTGCCATAGCCCTGGCAGCAATGGCATTCGCGGTATTCGCGGCACCCGGGCGATCGCTCCAGTTTTTAAGAGCGATAAATCCGATACCGGCATTCTGACCACTGCCTGCGAAACTGAAACCATTGACCAGCATGCTGACGTTAACGTTATTTTTTTCCTTGGTGGCGAAGTACTGCTGCACCTGGCGACGAACTTCAGAGGTACGGTTATCCGTGGCTCCCGGTGCCAGCTGGTACTGCACCATAATATAACCCTGATCTTCGGTCGGCAGAAAGCTGGTTGGCAGACGGGTATATAAGACAGCACATCCAATCACCAGTACGCTATAGACCAGCATATAACGCCATTTACCGGCGATGACACGACCAACACCATTCTGATAGCGCGCCTGAACCTTATCGTAACTCCGGTTAAACCAGCCAAAAAAGCCTTTCGAGCTGCTTTCATGGTTATGAGGTTTAAGAATAGTGGCACACAGCGCAGGGGTCAGGGTCAGAGCCACAATGACCGAAAGCACCATTGAAGAGACGATAGTGATAGAAAACTGACGGTAAATAACTCCGGTAGAACCACTGAAGAAGGTCATTGGCAGGAATACCGCCGACAATACCATCGCAATCCCTATCAATGCGCCGGTGATTTCTTTCATCGATTTTTGGGTAGCTTTCCGGGGGGACAGTCCTTCTTCGCGCATCACACGCTCAACGTTTTCGACTACCACGATGGCATCATCCACCAACAGCCCGATGGCCAGAACTACCCCGAACATCGTCAGGGTATTGATGGAATAGCCAAATACGGCTAATACGCCAAACGTGCCGAGTAAAACAACCGGTACCGCGATAGCAGGGATTAAGGTGGTGCGGATGTTTTGCAGGAAAACAAACATCACGATAATCACCAGAATAATCGCCTCAACCAGGGTTTTGACCACTTCTTCGATGGAGATTTTGACGAAATCGGTACTGTCCATCGGATAAGCGACTTCATATCCTGCCGGCATGCTACTGCGGAAGGTTTCAACTGCCGCTTTAACTTTCTCTGCGGTGGTCAGGGCATTGGCTCCGGACGCAAGCTGAACCGCCATCCCTGAGGCCGGATGGCCGTTAGCCAGTACATTAGCACTGTAATCTTCATCGCCCATTTCGACGCGAGCCACATCACTCAGATGAACCAGAGACCCGTCAGTCTTGCTTTTCAGCACAATGTTACGGAACTGCTCCGGGGTTTGTAACCGGGAACGCGACTGAACAGTAGCCACTAATTGCTGCTCTTTACTGGCAGGGAGTGAACCCAACTGCCCGGAAGAGACCTGAGTGTTCTGAGCTTCCAGCGCAGTCGCCACATCTGAGGGCATCAGAGAATATGAAGCCAGTTTGACCGGGTCGAGCCAGATGCGCATGGCATATTCACCACCAAACACCTGCACCGTTCCCACACCAGGTACACGGGCCAGTGTATCTTCCATATTACTGACCAGATAATCGGAAATATCAGAAGAGGTGCTTTTATCGGTTTTATCGTACAGAGCAAGAACCAACAGGAAGTCACTCTGGGCTTTTTCAACGGTCACACCCTGGTCGGTTACTGCAGTTGGCAGGCGGCTTTCAGCTTGCTGTACTTTGTTCTGTACCTGAACCTGGGCGATATCCGGGTCTGTTCCCTGCTGGAAAGTGACCTGAATTTCAACCTGCCCGGTTGAGGCTGTACTGGTGGAGCTAAAATAGAGCAACCCATCCAGCCCGGTTAATTGTTGTTCAATGACCTGAGTCACACTGCTTTCCAGTGTTGCAGCGGAGGCACCGGTATAGGTTGCCTGAATTCTGATCTGAGGGGGAGCAACATCCGGATACTGGGCAATCGGCAGATTATTGATGCTCATTACCCCGAACATCATAATGCAGACTGCGATGACCCACGCAAAAACGGGGCGGCGAATAAAAAACTGAGCCAGCATAATCAGTGGTCTCCGCTTGTCGCAGTGGTGGTATCCGGGTTCACTTCAACCGGTTTTACGGTCATTCCTGCCTGAACCTTTGCCGTACCCTGTACGATCAACCGATCCCCGTTCTGCAGTCCGCTGTTAATCAGCCACTTATTGCCAATGACCTGAGTGGTTGAAACAGTGCGGTTCTCCACTTTATTGTCTGCATCTACGACCAGCGCGGTGGCATCACCTTTGGCATCCCGGGTGATACCTTGCTGTGGCGCCAGGATGGCGTCCGTTTTCACGCCATTAGTCACACTGGCTCGCACATACATACCGGGTAACAGGATATGCTGAGGGTTGGGGAAAATAGCCCGCATGGTGACACTACCGGTGGATTCATCAACCGCAATCTCGGTCAGTTCCAGCTTTCCGGTCTGATTATAGGTCGAACCATCTTCCAGCTTCAGGGTGACCGGAACCGTATCTGTTTCCTGCTTGAGAGAACTTTTCTGTTGACGTAATTTCAGCAATTGCATGCTGGACTGGGTCAGGTCGACATAAACCGGATCAAGAGTACGGATGGTCGCCAACGCAGTGGACTGGCTGGCAGTCACCAGAGCCCCCGGTGTCACTGAAGATATACCAATCCGGCCGCTGATCGGCGCGGTAACCCGCGTATAGTTCAGATTAATACGGGCACTTTCTACCGCCGCCCGGTACTGCTCAACGGAAGCCACATTTTGCAGGTAAGTGGCCTCGGCATCATCAGCATCCTGTTTCGAAACACCGTTTTCTTTCACCAGTGCGGCATATCGTTGCGCTTTTAATTTGCTGCTTTTAACCACAGCCTGTGCATATTTTAATTCGGCTACGGCCTGATCATAAGTGGCCTGATAGGTTGCCGGGTCAATCTGGTAAAGCACCTGACCGGCCTTAACATCATCACCTTCGGTAAACAGCCGTTTTTGGATTATCCCTCCAACCTGAGGGATAACGGCTGATACCATGGTGCCGGTCACCCGGCCGGTAACATCACTATTAATATCCACAGGTTGCGTATGCAAAGTAGTTACGCCGACTTCTGTAACAGTGGCGGTTTTCTGAGTAGTGCTACTCTGGTCGCAACCGGCACACAATAATACCAGCCCTGCAATAACACTGCGCTGAATTGACTTCATGATTAATCCTGTAGTGAACGTTCATTCCCACTGGGCAGATTAACAAATCAACACATCTCTGTATGTCAGGAATATGAAAAAGAACCCATAAAATTCAGCGAATAGTGCAAAGAACAGAGTGACCCATCGTACCGAAAGTGCCAGCAGACCGGCAATAAACACTAAGCTATCAGTACAGGCATTGGCTATGAAATAAAACAAATCAATGATAACTATAGGTTTTAATTGGTGTTTTTGGTGGGCAATAGAGGGGGGGATGCCCCCACCCGGGCAAACGTGATGGTAATAATGATCAGTTGGTTGTCCAGTAGGTACCGTTTTCGGGTAGCGCTAAAAATTGCTGATTCATCTCCTGTAATGTGTGGGTGGGAGAAACATCCTGAAATAATGACGGATGAAAGGTGACGGCAAACTGTTCAACGGCCAGCAAATGCCAGGGGCTCATATAGAAGTTCTGCCACAATGCCAGGGCATGATGGTTCTGAACTGCAGGCAGCAGGGCGAGTGTGGTGTTTTTGCTCAGCGCCACAGCAAAGGAAGCTTGTGCCTGTTGGGGCGTTACATCGGGCCCCAGTTGTAGCTGATCCGGATGATCCGGTCCGGACGAGCCTGTCGCTATATAGATGTCTGGTTTTTCCACCAGCAAAGTTTCCGGGCTGATTTTTCCAAATACCGACGGGAAATGGCCGGCGGCAATATTGTCGCCCCCCGCGAAGGCCATCATATCCGCCAGGTTACCCTGAGCTACAGTGGTACAACAGTCTCTGTTACGATCCAGGTGCAGTTGCAAAAACACCCGGGGTTTATGGCCGTGCCAGCCGGCCAGACGGTCATGAATCAGCTGCATATGCTGCTGATAAAACTTAATAAAACGTTCTGCTTTTGGCTGGTCATCCAGTGCCTCTCCCAGAGTTTGCAGGCTGTTGACAGTATTTGCCAAGGGTTTAACACGGAAGTCGAGAAAAATCACAGGGATATGTGCCGCAGCCAGTTGTGTTAACAACGATGAACTGTCCGGGGGCATTCGTGCATACACAGGCAGAATAACCAGATCAGGTTTGAGTGATATGATCTTTTCACTGTTAAGCTGTGAAAAATTAGAATTACCAATCAGCGGAATATCTGCGATTTCCGGCCAGGCCTGCACGTAGCGCAGCCAGGTCTGATGGTCAAAATTACGTAAATCTGCCGGCCAGCCAACCACCCGTTTCGCCGGATTTCCCTCCTCAACCAGTGCCAGGGTGTAGAGCATACGGCTCTCACCCAGCACAATTCGTTGTGGGTTATCGGGGATAGTCACCTGCCGCTGCAGACTATCGGTGACAACCTTGCTCTGCGCGATAAAGGGCGTAATCAGCAGCACCGTGGCGGCAAGCAGATTTTTTCTGAAAACTGACATCAGCATAATGGATTCCGGAATAACGGGGGCAACAGTATCAGGAATAACATGGATGAAAACAATAGAGAAATGCGTCCCATTCTCCTTTGTATTGCCATCGGCATCTGCTATGTCCTCAGTTTTAGCAGCATAAAGAGCAATGACCTGGTATCTTGCAGGTCTGAGATGCATGTGGTAAGAAAAATGCTTTACGCGTAAAACACGTAACTAGTTATTATTTTCCGAAAATTCAAACAACAAACAAAGACTCATCTCCTCAAAGGACCCTGAAAAGTGCAGCCATCGACGCTTAACTGGAATGATTTACGGATTTTTTTAGAAGTCTATCGTGCTGGAAGTTTATCCGGAGCAGCCAGGCATTTAAGGATCGATGTTTCTACCGTAAGTCGCCGGATTGCAGGTCTGGAGAGGTCATTATCCGCGCCGGTATTTGAACGCCATCCATCCGGATTAAAACTAACATTCAAAGGAAAGGAAATACTAACCAGTGTCGAAGCGATGGAATCACAGCTTCTGGCAACCGCCAGTTCCGGAGTGGCATCCTTAAATCAGCACCTAAAGGGGGAAGTCAGGATTGGTACTATGGAAGGTATAGCTTCTTTTTACCTGGCAAAAAAGCTCGCTGACTTTAGTCATCAATATCCTGAGTTGCATGTTGAGCTGATTACTTCGCCTCATCAGGTTCATGTTAATCGACGTGAAGCAGATGTATTTTTAAGTTTTTATCCTTATGAAGCAAAAGGGCTGGATATCATGCCTGTGGGTAAATTCAGATTGTATTTATATGCCTCTGGTGAATACATCCGCAATCACGGTATTCCTGCAAATAAAGAACAACTAAAACTGCATAAATTTGTCAGTTATATTGATGATTTAATTGAACTTGATACTGTACGCTGGCTGGATGAAATCATTACTGATCCACAAGTAGTATTCAGTTCAAGTAGCATGATTGCTCAGATGTTTGCTGCCAGCGGAGGCTGTGGCCTGGTAATGTTACCTGACTTTATGCATGCAGAACGTTATGGCATGCAGAAAGTATTGGATCAAACGCTATTTAGTGAACGTGTCATCTGGCTTTCTGTACATAAAGAGTTGCGTTTTTTGCCTAAAATTAAAACCGTTATCCATTTTCTGGTGGAATCTTTCAGGCAGGACTACCCAAATCCGCCAGGTATTACTATCGTCTGATTCTCTTATGCACCTCCGGGGTGCATATATATGTTGTCCTTATCGGTAAGTAGCTGTTCAATTAGCTTATCATTTCAGACCATCTTCCCCTCGTGTTCACTATTCATTTCTCCCACTGCCTCCTTTAATCATTTATTCACCAAAATAGTGCGAATTTTCCTTTGCAAAAATGCAATGCCTTATGCGAAATCGCAACTTTTTAGCCCTAAAAAGCTCTGTTAATGTTCAAAAATTACCAAAGGGGGGGATATGAATGACGTCATGGGCAGCAAAAAATTATCAGTGAATGATATCTATAACAGCCAACAATACCGACGGTATTCACGGCATAAACTCATCGTTATCTGGACATTAATTGGAATTACTTTGGGGTTCTACTTTTCTGTCCCGGTACTTAATTTTCTGGCTCCCGGGATGATGAACTACCGGGTTACAGGTTCCCTAAATATCGGTCTGATTTGGGTAATTATGCAATATCCACTAGCCGGATTGATTGCCTGTTATTACGTAAAAAAAATGAGGCTACTGGATAATCACCAGTGGCCTGAATCACTCACTGATAGGTCGTGATTTTAAATGAAAGCTAAAACTATTTTATTGTCAGTTCTGCCTGCGGTCATTGCCTTTCCGGCATATGCAGCAGATAACGCTCTGGTGGATAACAGTCATAAAGGAATAACTTTTACTATATTCGCTGTTTTATTTCTTTTTTCACTGTCGGTGACCTGGTTGGCGTCCAAAAAGAATGCCACTGCCGGGGATTTTTATACTGCCGGTGGTGGTATCGGACCTGTTCAGAACGGGCTGGCTATTGCCGGAGATTACCTCTCGGCCGCCGCATTTCTTGGTGTTTCCGGATTGATAGCGCTGTATGGTTTTGACGGAGTCAGTTATATCGTCGGCTTTTTTATTGCTTTTATTCCGGTACTTATTCTTGTCGCAGAACCCTGCCGACATCTTGGGAAGTTTACACTTGGTGATGTGCTGGCCTGGAGAAATTCGTTCAGATCCACCAAGACAGTCGCTGCGTTTTCCAGCGTGATTGTTGCTTTGTTTTATATGGTTCCTCAGATTGCCGGCGGAGCAGTGATAGTCAGGGCTCTCATTGGGATTCCCTATGAAATTTCCGTCGTCGCAGTTGGATTACTGATGATGATTTACGTTGCGTTTGGGGGCATGCGCGCTACCACCACCGTGCAGGTGACTAAAGCAATATTACTTATCAGCTGTTGCTTTGTATTAGTGATACTGTCATGGCTACCATTTGGTTTTAATGGTGTCAGCTTTATTAACCATATCACCAGCGATCCCCGAATTCAGCATTACGTTTTATCCTTGTTTCATAATTCATCAATGACCCCGCAACAGGCCGGACAGCGTTTTCTGGAGCCGGGCTTATACCTGAAAAAACCGGTAGAGCAAATCTCACTAGGGTTAGCATTAGTACTGGGTACTGCTGCAATGCCACATGTATTAATGCGATTTTTTGCAGTGCGCAGTGCGAATGATGCCAGAAAGTCGGTGCTATGGAGCATGTTATTTATTGGTGTTTGCCATCTGCTTATTGTGATTATTGGTTTTGCCTGTGCGCATTTTCTGGG
>Ga0157363_1000287_pt1 | contig 38458 bp, 38 predicted proteins | sample AttsexASBM1_FD_111477 | JGI IMG/M metagenome (GOLD analysis project Ga0157363, IMG submission 111477) | Fungus gardens microbial communities from leaf cutter ant in Ribeirão Preto, State of São Paulo, Brazil - Atta sexdens ASBM1 | ecosystem: Host-associated > Fungi > Mycelium > Unclassified ... | reverse complement strand
TATATATTTTGTGTGTGTGTGTGTGTGTGTGTGTGTGTGTGTGTGTGTGTGTGTGTGTGTGTGTGTGTGTGTGTGTGTGTGTGTGTGTGTGTGTGTGTGTGTGTGTGTGTGTGCCGCAATTAATTAATTGCGTGACAGTGCGTGTGTAATTAGTGTGTATGGAAAATCCGCGTGTGTAATTAATGTATCGAAGAACAGTAACATCGTTGAAAGAAAAAATTAAGAGAAAATAACGATCGGATTAATCGATAGAATGATTAACATATTTCATCGCATACAACGATTCGTCAGTAAAATACTGCCGCAAGCGGAGTAGTTCTTCTCTTACGTCGCGTCCGATGCACAATAATTTAAGGAACTGCACTATTTATCGACTTGTAAAAGTGCGTGTATTTATAAGCAAGTCACCGTCACACGGCGGCACTCATAGCTCATCATATGCCATCGCACTCTTGTAGATAACATCCTTATCGTTATTGTCATGCTATTGATACTACCATTAATTTCTTATTATTATTATAATTAATATCATTACTATATAATCGACATTTGTTTCTTTTTTTTTAGAATTAAACATACTTAGATTACTCTAGCATAGCATAAATCACTGCGATGTTTCACATTCGTCCTGCGCGAGAATTAATGCGATGAAATGAAGTCTGCGATCGCGGATTGTCTCTGATGAATTTTTGAAGAAACAGATCTTGAAGAAGAGATTGAGTTCTTTTTGAAACTGTTGATTTAGTCCAAAACAAATATAATTCTTGCGTATATATATATATATATATATATAAAATATGAAAACAATCTTTTCTTTTTTCAATTCTGCATAATTAACGAATAAAATGTTCCAAGAGAACGAAAAAAAATTGATCGGTTTAGATTTAATTACAATCTTTCTTTCGGCACGCGAAACACAAAACGAAGCAACAGGTATCAGATTTAGACGTTACAATCACACGATTGTTAAAATTACCCGCGTTCATCGTTTAATGGCTTTTTGGTCTCGGCTAAACCGCACGATTCGCCACGATGAATTTCACGCTTGTATATTAAACTTGTTTATAAGATACGACGATAGTATCTCATAAAGAGAGTACGAAATATTATAATAATCGATGAAGGAAGTAGCCTTAAAGTAACTTATTTGAAGTAGATTGTTGACGTAAAGGTATAACGATTTAGACACGCAACAGCGCGTACACGTAGCTTGCCAGTACGAGTAATATTAAGGGATAATACATTTTGGACTTTTCGCGGCTCGAAACAATAAATATTGTTCGCTAAGTTGACGCGATGTATATTGCGAGCCAATGAAATAATGAAAAAAAATTGCGTAAAACGCAGATTTGTTATAAAATATGCCCTATTAAATTCGAAAGATTGTTTTTCAATTTGCAATAAAAGTGCGAGTTGCAAAAACTTTAAATAAATAATGAGTAACGTAATATCATCAGCATCAGATAACAGCGTATATTAGTTTGTAAACAATTGTTTATTGTGTCACGACAATTTTGTAATGATAATCATACATACATTGGATTTATTTTAATTTACAAATCGAACGTCGAATTTAATGTGGGCACATATACTTGTACCACATCTGTTTATCTCCACGTTGAACGAGAGCAAACTTACTCAATTTTGATATTCTTTTTTCTACATTTCGTCTATGAAATCGGTTACACTGCCAAAAGGTATCACGCTGTTGTCATGGATATGAATTTAAATTATTAACTGATTAATATTCGAGAACGAAAACTTTGTTATGAAATAAAATAGCACGTGCGAAATAAATTTTTCGAGAAAACGGAGGCTATACAACGTAGACAATAGTGTTAACAATAGTTTTAGTAGTACCTTAGCGGTAACGTCATTAATGGTATAGAATATAGTTAATAGTGAGCGAAAAAACATTTATACAAAAATGATCGTGCGTTGTCCGATCGTATACCATTCCTATACAATGTATCGCAACAGTATTTGCTATTATATTAATGGTAGTAAACAGGAAAAACTGTTAGTACAAAGTTGTATCTTATTTTTTATCGACTTACCTCATCTTTATCCCATTGATTCCTAAAGAAAAAAATGTGAGATGATATCAAAGGTAATAAATAATCTTGAAAGATCATATATATATATTTAAACACTTTTATTTAGTCGCATTTTATTAAAGCATAAGTTATTTTCATATACACATTGTCTACAAATAAAGATTTATAGTAGCAATGAAGAATAATTTATAATAATCTATCTCTCATCACACATGTGTATAACGCAATGTACACCCTAAACAGTTCCGTCTGTGTTGGGTATATTATCATGTTAAATTAATTTTTGATATAGAACACGAAAATCCTTTCGATAGAAAAGTGTTGAAAAGGATTATATCGATTAGGTGAGAGAACAGAAAAGAAAACCAATTCGCTGGCAACAATAATGCAGTAAGCTACACAATGAGAATTTCCAGTATCTTCAAGCAAGGCGTCGCAAAACATCAGTAATGTACTCAGAAGGATTTTTTATATCTTCTAATAAGCCTGCAATGTGACATATTCACGTTTTAATCGGATCAAACAAAGACGAATTATTAAAATATTTAATACAAAAATTAAGTCTATAATTCTTATAAATCTTTTGGTTTCAAGAAAATAATTTTGAAAACTTAATTTGTTATTGAATTCTTCGATTTCTTATATTTATAAAACTTACCAACAATATCGCAAAATTCCTCGAATGATGTGCATGGCAACAATTCATCGCGATACGACGAAAGCACACGTTCCGAGGCTTTTAGCATGGCTTCATCATTATGCCTGATATATTCAGCCAGAACTGAAGGCCACTGGTCATCGGATAAAACATTTACTTTCTGTAAACATAGAAAGCACGATTTAAGCAAATAGACGCAACTGTACGTAGTTAATAATTATTAAAATCATTCAAACCTTAAAGAAGTTTGCATAAATAGAATCCACTAGACCAAAGAAGATTAGAATATTTTTATAAATAGGGTAATCTTTAGCGCTTGGTTCCATAATAGTCTTTGTAGTGGCTGAAGGGGACACGTAACGTTGATGTGCAAGGACGAGTAATCGATTGAGATGCGTAAGTCTATGAGATTTCCAACGAGCAGGTGTAAATAGAAGAAGCGAAAGTGTGCACTGATACAATGGACCCTCTGCTTCGTAACAAGTATCGAGCCACATCGAGCCTGGTGGTACTTCTAGATAAGTCATTAGAGCTTTATCCTCTCTGGTTGCTGATCGCGTTCTATAAAAATAAATATCAAAAAATTTGTAGCATCAATAATATAATTGTTGTATTAATTCCCTGTTTTTTTCATTTCCAATTTTGTGATCGTTGAATCTTTCTTCTCTTTATAATTTCTAATATGTTATCAAAATATACTTACGTATTAACGACATACAGAGCCATGTGTATCAAATATGGCACTATATGCATATTTGATTGAGGACCTCCACCACCGGTATCTTCATGGAAACTCTTTTCCTGAGCAAATCGCAGAAGAAGCAGCTTCAAATCATGAACAGTCGATGAGTAAGATATATCACGGTGACTAGTGCATTCTTGTAGGTATGTATTGTGCCTAGCTAAACAACTGGCAAATCCAGACTCTGGAACTTGTGGACCCCATAATGGCAGCAATCCGTTACATTTCGTATTAGCGTTCTGTAATGCTGCGCTTTCCCACTCGTCTCTAGCGCGTGCCAAACGTACCGCAGACATGTGGCAATCTACGTGGACCACGTTGAAATGCGTGACAGTCGTATAGCCTACAGTTTTTCGTTGCTTTGTCTCAAATTCTTCTACATTGCAGCGCTTCGTGAATGTATAAACACCTAAGACCTGCAAAATAAAGAACGTAATCATTAAATAAGATAAAGGAGATATACAAAAAGATATTTAACGCTTCTAATAATATATATTACATAATGCTGATATATTATCATTAATAAAAATCAGTTTCAAATGTTCACATGACCTCAATTCTAAAATATATAACAAAAAGAATAAAAGATATATACCATATTTGGTTTAAATTTGTATCCTTCGCGACAAATGACACAGATCAATCCAGTCTCATCGCCCAGATCTTCCATCTGCTGAAGAATCGTTCCGCTGGCGGTGACTTGACCCTTATCGTTAGTTTGCATGCCAAGTGCACCCAATTGTCTCTCACGCATTGCCATAGCTAAGCGTTTCTTCTCGCTGCGAGTGTGTTGACGAGCTTCTTCAATGAGTTCGGCTACTCGTTTATTAGTACATAATGCTTCCAACAAATTCTCTGCTAGTGAGCCAACATGTTCATTTGAAGACACTTGCTCTAGTCGATGGATGATGCTAATAGTTATTTGCGAAACAGTCAACTACAAGAAAATAAAAGAACAACCAATTATCATTATTGATAAAAGAATTAATTAAGACAAAATATCTGTATTACCTGAGTCGGCTCATGATCTGTAGCTAACCCAGTAAGGAATCGTAGAATATATTTTAGAGCTGGTTTGGATATAAATTCCTTCAACTCATCACTATCTGTGCGTAACAATGTAGGTTTAACGCATGGGGCATGTACCTATAAAAACGTAGAAAAAATATAATTATCCGTATAACATATTCTTATACTTATCTCGTATTTATATCGTTTTATACTCACGGTGATGTACTCAAAGGCATCTTTCACTATGCCCATACTTATGATATAATCTTTCAGTGTATTTCCAATGGCATTTCGTTCAATGCCTTGAGTGAGTATGCAGAACAGTTCTAACTTCTGTTCATCCTCAGGCGTGTGCTCAAAATCGAATTTGTAAAAGTTTAATACAGGTTTGAAGTAATCACACAGGAGTGCCATTTTTTCTTTATTGCCATAAGTCAACGCCGCCAAGACTCTCGCAAGGTGCGCAAGTACGCTAGCACTTTGCCTAACTGCCGTGGATTGTGTGCAGGATAGGAGAGCCTTGATATGTTCAGGTCCACCGAGAGTGCGCGAAAATGCTTCAAATGCACTGAATGGTTGCGACGCTGCATTCGCTAATATCGTTTCCATAATCTATAATCAATATCAAATATTCATGTTGTTTATAGCGGTAAATAAAAATTATCTTCTTTGTCATTATACTTACGTCCAATAATTGTTCAGTAATTTTCGCTTGAGAATTTTCCGACTCTGTGACAAGACAACGTTGGAGAACGTCCAAAAATACGGTTACTGCTCCTAATTCAGGTTTGCTTAGAACTTCTTGATTTTTCTTGACCTTTACGCACAATCTGAATAATTTCAATAACACTTGAAGAAGAGGTCTCGCGCGATTCACATCGTGTATTGCCGCCAATCTATCCAGCATAACTTGAAGACCGCCGCAGTCTGCAAGTACATTAGCCATTTTATAAACTTCCTCATTGTTCACTTCCTGCTCGCTACTGGCGTTCAAAGTTTCGACAAATTCTTCGGTTGCGTCTCCAAGCAAGCCACGCATACGATATATTACGCGCATAGCATCACATTCACCGCCTTCCAATACCCAAATCTTCTTATAAACCTAGATAAGGAAAAGAAAAAACATTATGATCTTTCATAGAAATACAATTCTCTTTAGTTAACTATTTGTATAAAGAAATAAACATAATGTAAATATTTCAAGAATTTTACATGTTTGCCAAAAACTATATTCTTACCTCCTTAACAAGAAGATCCAGACTAATAATTTTGTTATTGACGAGAAGTTCCATTCCGTTATCATCTTCTAAAAGTGCAACTAACTCGCAATCTTGACAAATCTTATTTTTTACATCCCTCATAAGTGGACCAAGGCCAGGTTCTAAGCTGCTATAAGGATTTCCTAACATTCTTCCCTACAAAAGTAAAAAAATAGAAATATTCTCCGTAAAATACAAAAATTTTATTTGGAAATGGACACGTGGACTCACTTGTAAGAAATCTTCCTGTTGTGGATCCTTCTCAAGCGTCAAGAAGAATTCTCCGATATCATTTTCCTCCGGATAAATAATCGAACACAATCTTTCAAATATAAATACTGGAGTACGAACATCTTGAGGATTCTGCTTTTGTATCGTTTCAACGCAAATTGCCATGAATGCCTTAGTTTCCTCTTCGGTGCCTAATGCATAAAATAAATATTTCATTCTCGTATACGAGCAAAGATTATTGAAAACATCTAAACGCAGAAAACTTCAAGATTATTACCGGTAGTCATTTCTTCTAGAAGTTCTAACAGCTTTTCTTGTGTATCATCAATTAGTCTAGTGCGCTGAACAACGAGTCTCCTAAGTGATAAGTAACCGTTTAATACTGCACCAACTAGTCGACCCTTATATTGCTGCTTGATATTTTCCTGTTCCAAGAAAGTTGCCAAAAGTTCTGTAAGCATCTTCAATGAATACCCTTGCGCAAGATCGCTAGTTAAAGTAGTCTCCTCTAGTCTGTGTAATTCCTCTATTTCTCGGGTCAAAAGTTCCGCCAACAAAGTCATTACACCGCGTATTGCCAAGAATTGCTTCCAAGGAGACTGTCTAATTAAACTTTGATATAATGTGAGAAACTCGGTGCTGCTCTCGCCAGCGGTACGTAGCTCTTCCAAATAACATGTCAACAAAACCAGAACCTCCTTTTTTCTCTCTATGCCTTGACAAAGGCTCTCGATCATGTTACACGCTACTTGGCGTGCCAGACGAGAACTAGGATTGAAGAGAACTTCCTTCAACCAAGCACCATCAGACAGTTTTAGCGGTTGAACGCCTTGATGCTTCATGCAACGCTGATGCCACCTGTGCCCGTATTTTTCCATCAGATACAATACACGAGCCTCCTCCTGAAACAAAGAATCAAATAAAGAGAAACAATAAATCAAGTTATTTTCAAAATATTTATATTATCTTTTCATGATAAAATCATATATGTAATTAAATAATAATATAATAATTATGACTTCATAATTATTTTATTTTCATTGATTGAAACGTTAATTTAGTTGCTTTACTTTGCACCAACCTTTTTAAGAGGTTTAGTTGTAGATGGTTCCGTCTTCTTAGCTGGCATACGGCGAAGCCATTCGGAATATGAATGTTTGGGATCGCCGCTGATCCATTTACCCACATCAATACTAACATCTTCCGGTGGTTGTACAGTTGCCAAAGATTCAATGGTTTTATCCTGAAATTACATAAAAATTACGTGAAATTATATAAAAATTACGTGAAATATACATTACACAGAAAAAAAAGATATATTAAGTTGAATACTTACTTTATTTTTCTTCGATACCGGTTGATCTGGTTTGATAAGACCTTGCAAAATTTTCAGACATGGCAATATGATACTTTCCATTACGACGGGACTTTTTGATTCTTTACAAGCCATTAAAAATAGCTGCATTACGCATCGCAATTTCTGTTCCCAACATGAATCCTCTTTTTGCACGAGTGCTGCGAGAAGAGCCATTTCATGTCGTACGGCGACCGAAAGATTAGGGGTAGCAACTCGTCCGCGAAGTGTCAACGTGATTCGATTAGTTAGAAGCGAGCATATCTCTTTAGTTGATTGTGCGTTATCCCTTGTGACAAGGCACAACAATTGTCGGACGTCCTCTTGCATTTGTACTGTACCCTTTCGCAAATTGTGCTCCACGAGCTCTTGGATTAGTCCTTGTTTGCACAAAACATCTCTGGCTACACTTTTGGTAGCTAATGCGCGTAAGAGTATCAAGCAGTGTTCCGTTGCAGCGGATGCACATCCGTAACAACGTCCGACCGGCGAAACTATGGTTTCGTCTTTTATGACATCGTTTGTACTGGATCCATTATATGACGACTGCGAGCTACTCTGACCACGTTGATTTCTGTCATACGCAACAAGCTCTCTGCGACAGGCTAGAACGCGTTGGATAATTTTACTCAATTCCTCAAAAGAGGTCTTGCACTCGCCGCAATATCTTTGAGCGAGTAGCTGAATCGCTCTATTCACCTGAGTACTGCCCGATACCTGTATACCTTCTTCTAATCCTCGATCCAAACGATGTTCGGATATCTTCACAAGAAGCATTTCCAATGTAGGTTTATTGGATATCAAAGTTTTATATACTCGGTCCGCCTTCTCTAGTAAAGTATTAATGGTTGCCACCGTCTTCTTTCGATCGTCGTCATTTTCTATGGGATCAACTGCGCAGCACGGTCTGCCAGTCAGAGTGTAATCGAACTTTGCGTATTTGCAGAATCCGCAAGCGTGACATAAGAACGGATCTTTTTCATCATAATTAATCGCTCGACATTTATGGCACTGGAATACATTTTCACCGCAATTTGCGCATATACCAGGATTTGCCGGTACACTTGCAGAACATCGCGGGCACTGCAATGTCTCGGATGAGGCTTGAATATTCTCGTAGAAATCGGCATACTCGATCATGAGATTACAAGCGACTATTGGCAGCGGAAATTCCATTTTGACCTCGGTCTGCCCCTGGGCAAGTGTAATCTTTTTCGCCTTGTGCCACATGGCCGGTTTATTCTTCAATTCTACAACAGCCTGCACTGACCGATTGTTGTAGTATACATTGATAGTTCGAACCATTTTTGTTCTCTTCAGATCGCCTATACGGAGAGTGATGCGACTGATGGTATGACTGCCGACTAGTTTCACGATCTGTGTCGTTGTTGTAAATTTGGAATCTACTTTAATTGATGACAGCTTGATTGTTGCCATCGATACTTCTGGATTATTACATACAAGACAAGGTTCACTCTCCAAATAATAGCCATCTAATTCAACGAACTGTGCCAAATTTACATAAAGATTCGCGTTAGGATGTCGCGCAAGTAACTGATTCTGCGCATGTAAAACAGCAACTGCCTGCTCCATATACGTATGCATCTTCTTTCCAGCATGCGGTGTTTTCAAACAGAAGTAACCAAGTAAATCAACAAATTGTGCTGCCTTTCTGCCATAAGCTGGGACTAGAGGCCACAAACGCCATAACAGATCCAGCAAAACTTCTTGATCTGTTGGTCCACAATTTCTAAAATTTAAAAAACATGTTGTAAATATTGTTTCTTGCAACATTATATCCCGTATTTTTCATATTTACATCTATTTCACTTCTTTTGTTCTATAATTAAATTTTGTGAATAATAAAATTGATAATACTTACTTATAAATTGCTAAAATAAGAGAATGCGCTTGTAAACGAACGTTGGTATTATTTGTTTCAAGAAGGAAAGTTTGTATAAACTTCATCAGCAATGTGGGATGCACTTGTTTTTGAATTTGCTCGACTAGAGTCAAACATTGCGCTTCTTCGAATTTAGCCTCCGTATCAGAATCTTCCGATTTTTCCCGTTCACGCCTCTCTTTCGTACCAGTCGTTGATTTCGATTCCTAATTTAAATTTATTAACAAACATTGAAAAAACACTCGTATATGATCGTATAATTTAATATACAAAATCTTTATATTATATTTACCTTTGATTTAGTATCCTTCGTTTCTTTAGACTTGTTATTTGAACAAATAGCACATTGTAACAACTGAAGCACTGTAGGACTTACGCCTTCGTCCAAAAGTGTTGAAATAGCGAAGAGATACGATAGAACTGTGTTCTGTTTTAAACAAAACCGTTGCCAGTTTCCTGTACGACTAGTAGCAATCTCTACGCAACATTTAAGGTGTTCAATCAATTCCACCAAGGAATCGTATGGTAAATTGATGGAATGCGGACGAGTGTGCGGCGGATCATAGCCACCGGTAGTACAACACTGTTGCACGGACTAGCAACAAGAATAATAATTCAAGTTTAGTTTATGATATTATTTTTATATAAAATTATTTTAATATAAAAGTATTATATATATAATAAAAATATTATATAATAAAATTACCTGTACATGAGATATAAGAGCGTGAAGATCTCGTAATTGTCTGTATTTTTCCTTATTGCCGCATATAAAGAGTAACAATTTACGTACTTGTCGTCTGACGAAAGGCGTTTGATACGACATCATGTATTCACAAAGATAGAAGTACCATGGCTGCATAAATTAAAAACAATTAATCGTTTATCTTTGCAAATAAGGAAAAAGCTACTATTAAAGAAAAAACTATTGGCAATTACCTGTTCGAATGCAGGTTGCACTACGGTGCTTTCTGCATATTTATGCACCTGATACGGCAATCGTAATACCATTTCTGTCAATAATTGAGGATAAGGTTCGAATACATCGCCGGCATGGCCTTTAACGTATTGTCTCAAGAAGAATGGTGACATATCCGGAGGCGATGTGGTAAGATGTTCTTTGAGTAATTGACCTCCGATCATAGTACCAGATTCCTCTGTATTAGTACTAATAAACAGAATATATTCGTGAAATTAAGATAACACATGGTTCCTGCGAGAATAGACTTGTGAATGTATAAAACTCGGTTGAATTTCGGTGTTTCGATTTTGAAAAAAGAAATTGATTGAAAAGTAGTGAATAAAGGAACATGAAATAAATAGCCCATCTCGAAGATCCATATTTTAATAAGATTATAATTGATATGAAATATTGGCAATAAATATCATAAATTATAACTATTAATAACACAAAGACATTCATATCGAAATTGAAATAAACTTACGTTTTCCAATAATCAAGTAAAGCTTGTAATAACGTTAGACAATAGTCGATAATACCAGCTTTACTCAATATCGCAGCAGTAGTTTGTGATACAAAGTTTGGATTATCCGAGGGAGTCTTTGCTGCGTATTTCGAACGAGACATAAGCACGCCTGAGAAAATAATGATAAAGTAATAATAATATAATATGTATAGCGTATATTGATACAAGCTTATAATGAAAATAAATAATTATTTACTTAGTAAGCGCATGATAACCAAATGAACTTCTCTCTTATTACTACGTTCACATATATTGTTTATATCAGGTTTATCCATTTCCAATTCTTTGACAAGCATTTGCAACAAACGTTCTATGCATGCTTTGTCTCTTTCATCTTGACCGTCAAGATCAGCAGTCAACATTAATACAACCTAGTGGAAAATAAAAGCTTTGATACTATTTTTCATTTAATTTTTCTGATTACATTACATTAAGTGACTTGTAATATTATAATAACTGTACCTGCATAAATGGAATGGCAAGCACTCCTCGGACATTTATTAGGTTGGGCACAAATTGTGTAAATCTGTCCAACAATGAAAGTCGTATAGCATGTAATTTCACAGTAATCTCGCCAGTTGTATCACTTTCCGGCTCAACGCCTTGCTCTTGCTCAGTACCTTCTTCTTGCTCAGTGGTCTAATATGGGATGACACACAATAATATATAAATATATTTATACCATTCATTTGAATGGTTTCTCAAGTCAGAATTTCTGAAATTCCATTGTTTTAGACAGAACCAATAAAATAATGGATGTATTCAAATAATTCTAAATGTAAGAAAATTTACAAAGAAAGATATTATTAATGTGCGATAATTATGTAATCATAGTTCTTTTGATAAAAAGATGAATAATACACTATTAGAGTGTACACTTTCCAAATGAAATTACTTAAATTTCGAAGTCTCAACAGAATGTAATTTATTTTTATTTTTGGTAAAGATTTTTTTATTTATTTAAAAAAATTTTTGGTTCCTATATGTAATTCCAATTGTCTATATGTAATTCCAATCTCTCACTTAAAAAATTCAGAATCTTTTATAAAGCCAATGGAATGCATATGTTACATATATTCCATTCAGACTTCGACAATTAAAGGGATTCAACGAAGTCTTATAGCACGTTATTAAAAATGTTTAATGAAATTTGTTCAATCGCATGATTTTTTTTAATTACATTTTTGTGGCAGTGTGGGTTAAAGGCAACTTTTGAGAACGGAGGCTCAAAATTTTTTAATTAATCATCAATAATTTAATAAAATAAGATATGATAAAAATTTTTTTCATAAAATTCACTTTCAATATATTAACTTTTATTAATTGTCTCTCTTTTACGACAATTATACTAATAAATTTTATCTAATTTTTTATTTAAAAAAAATGCAATGTGTTATGCATCATTTTTAATTGTGAAGCTAATTGTGAAGCTTTGACAATTTAAGATCAATAACAATAATATAACCACTTTTCAAAAATTTTATGATTAAGTTACATATATAACATATATAATGATGTAACATAATCTTCTTCAAGTAAAACTCATGAATTTGATGGTAAAACTTCGATGATATAGACATACACATATGTAAATGATCTTTAAATATTATTCTTCATAAATCAAGTTTAAAATCATATACATATGAAAAAATTTCAGATAATTCAAATTACCGATAGAGATTTCATAAAAACTTCAAACTTTTTTGAGATTGATCATAAAAATTGAATTATCAGAATCTCAAAGTCAACTAAATATTAACACAGAATAGACTATAATGTTATTAGTTTCAATAATAATGATAAATGGTATGATAATGATAAATGGTAAATCAAAAAAAGAAAAATTATATCATAAAAGAAGACAAAAGAAGATTTCTATATATAAAATATACTAATATGTCGAATGCGTCCAGTCACTGTCGCTGTTTCTTTTGCTTTCAAGAACATATATAAATCTGCAATGTAAAGTTCTTGAATACACGGAACTTACAGTGAAAGTTGTAGGTACATCTAGAGTATTAGTTTCAGAGCGTGGCGCTTGATTGACTCCAATTCCAATCGGAGGCATAGCACTGTCGGGAGCATTGTCTCCGTACGCGGAGCTCCTGCCAGAAACATTATGCTCTCCTGTCATGCTGTCAACGGCGCTGCCTCCACTATCGCTTCCACCGCTCTCGCTACCCTTGCTACCACCACTACCACCCTAACATAAAATGTGTCCCAAGCGTTACTATAATATGTGCAAATGCTAAGACTCTGTTGATCCACATCCGCATATTTTCGGTGAATAAACCAAGACAGAATATACGCTAAGACGTAACTTACTTGTTCGGCGGGCGACGTTCGAAGAGTACTACCATCGGTAGCAGCAGTTGATCCCTCATCATCGGAACCACCTGCAGAAGCGGTCGTGTCAGAATAATGTCCACCTTCTTGAGCCTGAAAAAAGCAGAGTCCACAATTATTAAAAGTGAAATATATAAATACACCAGACCATTTATAAACTTGATGTGGAAAAACATTACCTGAGCAGCGTTCGACACTTGAACCAATCCCTGCGCAGCTAAATTTTGCAAGCTTTGTAGTGTGGAACCGCTTAGATTTTGAAGGCTCTGTATACCCTGCAAATTAGGGAAGCCTTGCTGGAATCCTTGCCGCAATGCTTGCAGATCAGCAGCTCCTCCTTCGTGGTCTTGTAAACTGAGAGCTATCGCGAGCTCTACCATCGCTTCATCGTCAGCATCTGGTGGGATATCAAGCAACTGTGGGAAATTACCCGCACCGAGCAACGCTTCTAACGGATGATTAACCACTCTTGCGGCAGCCGAATTTTGATTGCCTTCGGCGCCGAGCATGACTGCCACTCTGTCCACTGCTTCAACGGCTTCAATGTCAAACTGTTGTTCCACATCGCGCTCCACTGTATCTTGAGATGCTTGCGATGGAACAGACGCGGATTTTTCTTCGGTTTCTGCAACTACACCTACAAAAATAGCGATAACAATGAAAACAAATAATAAAATACATAGTCAATTTACTAAATTATTATTATACTTTATTAAAAAATTATGTAAAATTTTCTCTTAATTCTAAAACAATTCTAAGAGATTTTCTAAAACATTTCCATTTTATACCTGGAGTACTACAGTTGGGAGGACTCGGTATATACACTCTCCTGCGTCTATATCTAGGTCTCAGTACTCTGATTATCGCATGCTTAGCGCTAAAACTAATGGTAGTATCTGAAGATAGTAATAACTGCAGATACAATTTAGCAGCTATAGCGGTATTATTTTCAACATCGCATATCGTGAAAGCATGAATTATCTCCACAATTGCGTGAACCGTTCCCTCAGCATGCGTAAGACCTGGCATGACTACTGGAGCAAGTGCCATATTCTTGGGATACGCCATGTGTAGAGACCATAGTATTTCCATTAATTGGATGACCAGATGTTGATTTACATCGGTTTTCATATTCGAACGAGCTTCTAAACGGTCTTTTTCGAAAACGGGTACTAGAAATAAATTATTTCAACATTATACATTTGTTCATTTAATATAACATCACTAATTTATAATACATACCAGTGCTTTCATCAATTGATTTATTTGCATATTGTTCAGCAAATTTCGCGAGATTGTGTGGGCGAGAAACGGCAATAGCACGAACAATAAGTACAAGTCTGTAAAAGTTCTCCGCATCTATATCTGCAGGATCATTTGCTTCTCTCATTGATTTCAAAGATTCAAGTACATGTGATAACAATACATGATCCTAAAATGTGCGTAGAAAAATGTGACATATGTAATTATTAAAATTAATAAATAATTAATCGTTGTATACCTTGTGAAAGTGATAAGCCTGTTTAGTGCCGTGAAGAGCAGCTAACAAAGCTGTTGTATGGATTTGTACTGATGGTGGAGTAGGTAATATTAATAATCGTGATGCAACATCGATAGCTGTGGCTTTTAATGAAGTTTTATTGTCATCATGGGAGGATAAGATAAATGAAGATTCCAAGACTTCAAGAATGCTGGATATCATCCTGTAAATTTTTTTAAAAATTATATTTATTAAATTAATAAAATTTAATAAATAAAATTACAAAATAAAATTACATTTATTAGATTAATAAAATTATTAAATTATTAAAAACTATTATTTACACACACAATTGTAAATGTTACATTTACTGATTAATATCTATTTTTTTTTTATAAATTAAATAATTTATATATATATATATATATATATTTATATATATATATATATATACACACACACACACACACAATTGGTGATACAAACAATATAAAAATAATTCGCAACAAAAAATAACTTTAAAAACATTGAATAAATTGCTACTAGAACATGTTTCTCAATCATAGATAATCAGGTACAAATTTTTTTGATAAAAAGATATCTATTTATAAACTATTTTTAGACTAACTGGTAGCACCAATTGTCAAATCTATTCCTCTACTTGGTTTCACAATAATAATAAAATTATGTTATATCCTTACCTTTCCATGTTAACCGAACTATCCTTTGTCGTTCTGATACAATATATGCTTGGATTAAAGAATACTTTCTTTATAAAATAATTGACTTATTTTATGTACTTCATATACTTAAAAAAAATATTCTATTAACGTACTTGTTCATTGAGGACAATGGCGCAGAAACGATAGTATTATCAGTTTCATTATTAACTGTCGTCACTGGTGCGGATGTTGGTGGACAAGATTGAATTTCTTCTATTTCTTCGGGCCATCCAAATACATCCTTAGTTTTACCATATCTGTATAAAAAAATAACAAAGTAATACACTAATAGCAAGATATACAATTAGCCATGTAAAATTTTATGATTGCATTTAAAAAGACATCCAATAGTAGTCAATTGTAGTCATACTAACATTTTGATGGAATCGACCATAATGACACCCTCTTGATCTTGACTTGGTCCAAAAGTGATTGTTAATTTTTTATCAGCTTGAAGACTTTCTTCCCTCGTTAAAGGTATGTCGAACCATCGGCTTCTAGTTAGCGTAGTCCGAATACTTCTGCCAAATACCTTTACAGATATGATAATTGTAAAACTAATTAGAATTAAAAAGATAAGTCTTTGCATATTACATATCGCTCGACTTACCTCAACGTACAAAGGTGCCTTTTGAATGTCCTGATTACCGAAAAGCACTCTTATTCCCGTCATTACTAAAATCACATCGTTATTCGTAACTTCTACGTTAAAGCCCATAGATTTCGTGGAGACCACGTACATTCCAGTGGTGTTTAAACGATGCTTAATCTGCGCAACATTATAAATTTGCAGTAAATCATTGCCGCCGAACTCGATGTCATTCATCACCTGACAGTGTTCAAAAAAATCAATGGGAAATGTGATAGATCCTGATGGTTTTCCCAACTTATTAGCTTTCTTTTTCCGCGTTGGCTTGATACCAGAGGGAGGACTAATTGGTTGCACAGTAGGCGACATCCAAAATCCGGTCTGCTCCATACCAGCCATATAAATTCTCAAACTTCCGTCTTCGCATAATAATATCAGTGTCGTGCGATGCTCAGCATTCGAACTTGGATGTCGAATCGCGACCATGTCCATGATCTTTGCCTTTGCGGGCATAATTTTGATCTCTTGTATCATGATTGTATCGGGCTTGATCATCAGTATTACTGGATTATTACTGGTCTGCAAAATAGAGCAGACCAATCCAGGATGATTCGCCACTTCACTCCATTGACACAATGGTTGCGGTTGGTTATTGTTAGATTTATTGCCATTCGTTTTATTACTGGCGAGATTAATTTGGAATACTACAGTTATGTCAGAGTCCATGTGTTTTAGCGGCGCTATGAAACTCTTGCCACAAACATAACTGAAGAATAGTAATTGCAGAGAATGAGAATAATAAATGGAGACACCTCCACCGCCCACTTGACCAGTGTCTTTTATTTCCGGATGATAAACATCTAGTGTGTTCGTTACATAGAAAGCACCGTGCTTGGCTTGACTTTCCTCATCCATTACTTGGCTGTAAATATATCCGGCAGAAGACATGAGTAACATGTGGAATGTACCGTCTTCCGCATGCATAAATGTGCAATCTCTAATTTTTCCCGTCGGCACGAGGAAATAGTACTGTGGACTTAAGGCGTCCTTTCCCAAGTCGTAAATTTTAACAAAGTCTGCAGTGACTAGTGCTAATTGTGTCTGTGCGCCAGGAAGCCACAGTGCCTTAATAATAAAATTTCCACTTTCGAGTTGTGGATGTAACACTAGATGATCAGACACGGTTCCAGAACTGTTAAATGTAAGCACGTGACAATCCTTGAAACCACAAACGGCCAAAAAGTCTTCATTCCATTGATTTCCAGTGACTGAAAGGACGGTAAAAGGTACTGGAGCCGAAGCGAGCCTTGTTAGGGTTAACTTTCTTTTAGAAGAATCTGCTTGCTTTAACAGTGCACTAAGTTGCAGCACTGTTATCTTGCCCTTTTCATGTGAGACAGCTAAATGCTGTCGTTTACCATGCGGAGACGACAGACAACACATAGCAACACGTCGTATCATATGAGCGGACAGCAATTGTCTAATCGTTTGACCCTGATCTCCCGAATAATTCATTCTAACGTTTTCAAACGCACCTTCCTGGGATCCCAAAGTTGGTAACATAAGCTGATCCGTATGCTCAAACTTTTTCTCGAGTGTGTGTAAGCGTTTAAGTGCCAATTGGGCTCGTGCATGACAACCAACTGGTGAATACCGTTGGCAAGATGAATCCACTGCTGGTACCAACACGCGCATCAAATCTACCAATGAAGATACTAATCCACTTTTCGATAATTGAGAATGTATCCAATCCTTAGATGATTCTAATTGTTTTGCTAAATATACTTGTCTTTGAGTATCGCGTCCACTTCTCTCATGCTTATCATACAAGTGCACAGGACTAGATGCTCTTCGGCGTAAGCTGCTCGTGAGAAGCAGGTTACTTTCCGTGGGTGCACCAGCATTGTTATATGGCATGTTATTGCCTACTTGATGTTCTGAACTTTGAGGACTACGCTTTGTCAGCGCTTGGCACGATCCATCATCTTTAGCACCGCAATCACAGAAGAAATTTCCGTATTTGGCGTATGTGACATCGTGGCCACGATGACAAACGCGTGCACATACCGTGCAAACTCCAACTCCATCGACCATGTTACATGTATGACAATGGTACCAATGCTGATTCATAAACTCTTTTTGCGTGATTGTAAAAGTGCATAGTTTGTTGCAGAGACTGTCTTCATCCGAATCTTCAGCCGCGCTATCGTCATCATCATGCGGAATTTCATCTACCCAATCGCTATCGTTTAAATCATTATTTGGTACAGCACCTTCCCATGGTGGGCTAATGGCTCGATCTTGGGATTGTGCCTGCTGTGGGCAAATCGAGCCCACTATGTCGGTTATATAATTTAATATACAACAATCCGCTTCGATGTATGGCGATGGTTTGTCAAAAGACTGCGGATCCTTGTTCATTATCTGTTCTTTACAAAGCTCGACCCATTCAATTGCAGCTTTGAACAGTAATGTATGTCCTTTTTCTAGTCCAGCATCAGCCAATGTAGACATAATATGCATCAAATGTACAAATCGATTGCCTTCGATGGTAGGAGATAAAATATGGTATGTTAATGGTATGAGAACTTGAAGAATAGTTGTAGAAACGTTTGCGCTAAAATTGCTTTTATCTTTTACTATATAATTCGTAAGTGCCCGCAAGAAGCGACTATTTTCATGAATCGTAAGCTGCTCATCGTTAATAGTTGCAGGCTGATTGTTAGAACCATCGGAAATGACCCAATGAGTTTGTTCGTTATTAGATGCGTTATTTCTTTCATCTGGTTTTTGACTGTCTTCTGATGTACCAGAAACAGTTACCAACGTATTCGCAGTACCAGCTGTGGGCGTTTGTATATTCGTTGTAGAAATAGTCGTCGGGACGTTTGTTACTCCCAATATAACGTGTCTTAACCACGTTTGTAGTTTCTCATCTTCGACATTGGCAAAACTAGCTACAGAATTGCAAAGACGATCAAGTGATCCGTCACCTGGTTTTTCAGTCGTTTTGAATAACGCACTGAAAAACTGAAAAACGTACGTGCTAAACTGTGATGAAGCTTGAGATGATGTTATAGATAATAACACAGACACAAGACTATGATTCGAGTCGGGAGCGAAGAACAAATCTAAAGCTTTACATCCAAGAGGTTTTTCCAATAATCGCTCCCAATATTTTATACATTGATCCAAGATATCCTCATCAATAACAACTTTAATGGATCCATCTGTATTATCGGTATACTCAATTATCAGATTGTAAGTATGATTTAGTACAAATAAGTGTTCGCGTAAGACCCGCGCCTCATTATCATTATCCTGCCCTAACAATTTGGTCAGAGTGTTAGTAGCCATCTCTCGTAGATAATCAGTACGAGCATCCATTGACAATGAAATGAGAATATCCACGGCTTGAGAATGTATGTCGGATTGTGGTTCCGGGGCTGTTGTAGAAGTGATGTATTCCATCATAAATGAGACCAAGCAATATAGCAAATTCTTCAATGACGGATTAATAGAGAATGTTGGATGTTCAGATAAGGATTTGACATGGTAATTCACAGTAGTGAAAATGTAGCTTTCTGCCGGTATTATATCGTTTGCATATGTGTTCGAAGCCACAGGAGCAAACGCAATACTCTTCCATTTGTCCAGTGCGGATTTAACGCAACTCGGCAAGAATGAAACTAATGTCGATTCCGTTTCCCAATTTGCACCTGCCATTGATAAAATGTTATCTAAAATCAAATAATCCCGCATACCATATTTTCTATGTTCTTCAACAGATTCAAACGTATGATACAATATGTTAGATCGACATGATAACAGAATGGCATCTGTCACTGATAAAATATGCGGTAGAATCTCGATTATCATTTTAGTCCTGTTTGAAGGCACAGAATCTGCATTTTGCGTACTCTTGGAGGTTTCAATATTCTCAGTAGAATTTTTCGATATGCTCTCATTCATAAGAACTTGCAACTTTCCTACAACTGCAGCCAGTATACATAGTGAACCAAGTTTTGGCAATGATGCTTTCGGCATTATTTTGTCAGTAGCGTTATATTCGGGTTTAAGTGAAATAATACAATTCTTTGCAAGGGTAACATCATATTTAAGAGAGTTTACGGTAGATGATACTGTTTTTAACAAATTTTCCGCATATTGCGTGTACATCCCTTGCTTCACTAAACAGTCTTTCATCCAACCGGTGAAAGTCTTATATGCAGCTCTTGGTCCCCATATCAACGAATGAAGCAGCATAGGTCCAGCTGGTATCTCTTCACCAAGAGCAAGTTTGTTCATGTAAGGAGTCGAGGGAGGTAACATTAATAATAAATCCCAACATATAGAAAAGCAATATTGAATTGCACACAGTCCAGTAAACGTAATTTTTTCTTTGTTATCAATACCGCTTTTTCTGTGCAAATCAGTTTGATTGAGTACATTCAAAATATCGATCAATGCATCAACTAAAAGAGGATATTTCATTTTATCTGGAGTGCCCAAAATAAAGTTACAGGCCTGTAAAGCATAATAAATACATTTTACGTTATATAAAACTTTTACTTAGATAAAAAATTCGATCATGTTATACAGAGAATATATATCACAAAAGTTAAATAATTAAAATTTTTTGTTATATTAATTATTTAAATTAGATTTTTTTATCATAAGATTAGTAAAAGTAGCGTATCAAATTAAAATAAAGATTCTTAATATTGTTTTTTATTTAAAATAGATGAATGTTGTCAACAATACAATATTATTTGAATCATAAAAATTGCTTTCATAAATTGTTTTTTTTTACAATAACTAATCCAATTGCAAAACGTACCAATCCATCCAACTTTGGTGCATCCTGATTATTAAAATCAGTCCTTGATAAACTATAAAAACGTGGTTTCATTGAGAATTCATCTTGTGAACCATATTTACGATAATTATCTTCTATTTCTACCCAAGGAGTAAAAGCTCTGGCAGTCTGTTTATTTCCATCTTTCGTATCACATACTAAGCTTGTCGCGGAGAATAGATTCCATTGTACCTACACAAAGAAAAAAAATACAATTATTATTATTAAAGAGTTATAATTATTATTAAAGTATCATAATTAATATAATAAATGTACAAGATGTTTACTACCACTCAGGCAGTACTTTTGCACTGGTGGCCCTGGTATCTTGTTACCTCAATTACATTGAGATAATAATTTCCTTTAGCACTTTATAAAATTGTCATTACAAAATCACAATTAAATATTACAGATAGTAAATTATTCAATAAATTAAAATAAGTTAAACATATTTTAATTTAATATTTTAATATTTTAACTTATTTAATTTAATAATTTACACTGTAATATAAAGTAATGATAATCTATATATATAAAATGCCGTTTATAGATTTATAAAGATAGTGCAATAGATATGTAATGTCTTACTTGTTCAAGCAATACCGGATGCGCATCATACAGGTGCTTCATCATATATTCAAGTAACAGCAATAGTCGAGATAAGTGCAAAAGTTGATAATCTTTCATTGGCGTTTTAACTGCTTCGCTGCAACGCACTGCACCACTCCCAGTTACAAGTAATACAGATTTTTTCTGCATTAAATTTAGAGAATGAAATAAAAAGAGAACTAACTGGGCATGTTCAACATTCAAATCTGCAAATGTACATTAATATTAAGTACATAATATAAAGCTAATTAATGAAATGAATGATATATTAAATGAATTCTGAATAATATATTAAAAAACTTAATTATATTAACAATTATATTTACTAAAAAAGCAAATACATAATATACAACTTATATAACAATAAGCTAATTAATTAAATTAAAAAATTTTACTACTTAAAAAAATATAGATATTATATAATATAAATTTGAAATATATATCCTACCTTCATTTTCAGCTTCATACGTAGTCTGAGGATTGCATACATTTTCAACCATAGTTGTTACTAATCGATGCCATATGCTTATACACGCAGCTTCCCTTTCTAATTGAGGTTTAAGCAATAATACCTAATTATAAAAATTTTTAGAAATATAATATATGCTTGGTACATTAAAATTAAATATTATTCTAAAGAATTTTAATGTAAAAAGCATCATTAAATCATTATGCACCTGCGCTAATACACTGAGAGTTCGTGGATACACTTGAAGGGGCCATGTGGTAGAGCTATTGCTTTCTGTAGACCACGGACTTACTCCCAAATGTTGAAGCAAGGTATTTTGCAAAGATTCGCTTAGTGTATTCCATGCCAGTAAGTTGTGAGTATAACGACTTAAAGCTTGAGAAAACTCCGAATACATAGTGCCCAATGTAGCACCATAAAATGCAGAAATTGTACCTAAAAATTGAACTTTACTATAATACTATATTTTTAATGTAGAATGTAAGAAATAAAATAAAATACAAAAAATAAATATTTCAATATAAAACGTACAAAAAATACGGTAACTGTATAAATTTACCTGTTTCTGTTCTAGCTGTTTCATGATCTAGATCTCTTATAATTGCTGCCAATATAACCATTTGTTGCTCAACTAATCCATTAACCACATATTCTCGAACGTATGTACTTCTGCTACCGATTAAGTGCTTATTCATGAATTGAAATATTTTTGTTGCAAGTGAAATGTACTGTAGAGAAAAGAGAAAATCAATAATTAATAAAGCAATAATAAATTATTTGCTATAATTTGTAGCAATTATAAATATTAATACGTAACAAATATTATATGTATATGTATATGTATATATGTATATATATACATAAATAATATATTCATACCAAACATTTACATTATATCTCATAATATTTATTTTTGTAGATTTTAAAAAATAATCATATAATTAGAAACATACACCATGTGGCTCCCGATTATCAGGAACTATAGTAGTAATGGTAGTGCGTTCTGCACTTGCTTCGTTATTTGTTTCTTTATTAGCATTTGTTGAAGGCTCATCCGATGGAGCAATGGTTTCCTCAAACCATAATCCCAAAATAGGTTCGCTGTCCTCCTCTGCCGACATAATAGTTTGTTCTATATAGCGAATATATATCAGTGTGTTAATAAAATTGTCTATATGTAAATATTAATGTAAGCATTTTGAAACTGCATCTAAATGTATATGTTACATACGATTACATGTTTACAGAAATTATTTTAAAATTAATTTTCACATATTAATAGTAGCATAATAGTGCATAATATTCATGAAAAATTAATTTTTTGCTTGTATTCCACAAAATAAAATTATGAAATACATATTAAATAGCACTTATATATTTTAACATTCCTGCTGGTAATGATAAAAAAAAATTGCAAAAAAAAAATAAAGATTATTTAGGACGCGCGTGCGCATATGTATGTATATGTATTCTAAATATATCTTTCATAATCAATTTACTATTACATAGTAAAACTAAGCTCATATAAGTATAGTACATTATAATATATTAGAGTTGCACAATTTTACCCTCATCAGTGGAATTTTCTGAACAACTCAAAAGATCTTCATAATATGTAGTAGAATCTGATTGACTCAATGCATCTCCTTCTAAAGGATGCTTTTGTACTCTTTTCAATGTACATGCCTAAAATAAATAAAACACATATGAATATCTTAATTAATATAAATATATTAATAAAATATTACATTATCGATGTTTTAATATTAATGCAAATGTATATAAAATAATTCAATACCTTTCTGTAACTAATAGTAGCCAGATAAAATAGCAAGTGATTTAATGGCACTGCTTGTAGGAACGTTACTGCTCTTTGCAATGCTGTAGCAGTAGATAAAATATCCAGCGGTGCTGGTTCAGGAACTGCCACAATCACATCGGAATTAGCTTCAATAGATACATCTTCCAAAAGCGCGCTCATTAAATTCAATGCGTGGGATGCTAATGCCACTGATAATACACCAAATCCTTGTTGTCTAGTTATACAGAAATGTTATATATATATATATATATATATATATATATATATATATATATATGTATGTATGATATATACATATGTATGATATATAAATATATATATATGTATGATATATACATGTTTCGGCGCTAAAATACACATAAAACGACATATATTAAAATTATAAAAATACATTAATACCGAAACAAAACTTACAGGACAGCTAAATTATGATAGAACATGAAAATTATATACACTATACATATACAAACATTCATAATCTAATCGTATATGTGTATATATATATATATATATATATATATATATATATATATACTTTTTGAAGAAAATCAGAAAGACAAACGTAAATGCTTCATTCTTGCACTCTGAAATATTATCGTTGCTGAAATCGTACGCGAAAATAATATTCCATTTTCTAGTGAACATTTTGTTTATGTTCTATTTTGCGCCTATAAAATCAGTTAATTATCAAAATGAATCACCCATCGAATGAATTATTCCTGTTACAATATGTCTCGTATATATTCTAATATTGAATATGCTGATGATTTTTGTGTATGGTTTCTGTAACGGTAATACTACAGAGGTGATGCAAGAGTATGTGCGCAGAGTTCCAGACAGACGAGTACCAGATCAGCGAGTCATGTTGACCAGATCAGTGTTTGATTGCAACATGAGCTGTCCATACTGGATGCACTATTGCAAAAGGTTAACATTTTGAACAATATTTAAATTAAACAAGTAATCACGTGAATAAATAAGTGTAAACGAGTAAGCTATAAATTAGTACAAAAAAGAAAACTATGTTGTCTTTTTTGTGATTTCCTCCAAAACTAATATTTCTAAAAGACTTTTTTCTTCAATTTATTCTCTACACACTCCTGAAGTTTTAACATTTAAATTCAGAATAACATTAACATTTAAATTCATATGTACAGATGTATATACGGAGACATTATCGTGTCTCTAGAAGTTTGTTCGCGTCGCATTCAACATGTTCCTACTTCCTCCAACCGTAGTTCCTACTCATTCAAACGCGCTCGTTAGAATGAATAGGAACTATGGTAGGAACATATTGAAGCATGTTAGAGTATGCGATGTAAACAAATCTTAAATGATTAGATATCATGATTATTACATGTATGTAGGGTAAATCAGAGTCATTGAATCAGCTTTTCATCCTATGAGAAAATAATTGACTGCACACGTTATAATTTAATTAAGTATGAAGTCGAATTTTCTCTAGAGTTGGTTCTACAAAGTTGGTTCAACGACTCTGATTCACCCTGTATATATATATATATATATATATATATATATATATATATATATATAAAATATATATATATATATATATATATATATATATATATATATATAATATATGTATGTTACATATATATATGTATGTAATTTGACAGATATCTTTCTTGATATTACAATTTTGATAACTAACAATATATAAAGAAAAATATAAAATAACTTTAGAAAAGTTCCTGCAATTAAATCCACAAAGATATAGTATTATATATAAAATACATAATACTTACACTTTCATGAGATTTACACGTCCACTTCCATCACGAGCTTTACTTGGTGATTTTCCCTTTTCTTCTTTTCCTTTATCTGCAGCACTAAAACTGCTCACAGTTAATTGCGCTTGTAATCCAGCGACTAAGAGCCATACTCCAATCAATAAATGATTTTGCAGAATCTAGTATAGATAAAGAAGATATAATTACATAATAAAAAAAAAACAACAGTGTATATTCACAAAAAAACTAAATATGTGTATATTCACAAATAAATTAAAATTATCTCACTGAAAAATAGATTTTAAAATAATAAATAAGTGTAATATTTTTTTTAATTTTAATGTAGAACAAAATGTAATTTTTACAATATCAAAGAGAAACAAATCTTATGGAAATTACTTACATGTCCTCCTGCACGCGTGCTATTTTTAATAACATTTGATACTTGGCCAAATATTTCTAGACTCTTCTCAACAACTGTAATTGCTAAAGAATCGTACTCCTCATCGGTCGTTTTTGTATTCTGATTGGTTTGACTATTTGCTGCAGTATTTGTACTACACTTAGGTGATACTGCATTTGTTATGCCAACTATGCTTGATGCTGTTGCATTTGCAATCGAACAATACAAACAAGACATAGTTAACAGCGACAATTTTTCCAACTTTTGTGATGTCAAAGGTTCCAATATTGGAAGAGATATCACATTATGTACAATATTAATGTCACTAACGACAGAATGTAAACTATGCCTTATCGTATGCGCTTCCGAGGCATTTGCTGGTAAGCTGAATCCCTTTTTAGATAAGTAAGCTTGATATTTTCGAGTATAACGCGACAAGTGTGGAAGATTTAAACACATATCCAACAAAGTATCACCCGCACCCATATTCTGCAATATGCTTATGTTGTTTGAAATAAACATCATCTGCAATATAATATAGTTTATTCTTTTGGTTTAATTCATTTCACTAATACCGAATTATTAATAATTGTAATAATTATGATTACATATGTACAATAATAATATAACAATAAAAAATACAACTTATAAATAATGTAGTCATAAAATAAGTATATTTTGATCAGTTATAAACATTTATAATTCATTGACAAACCTTAGTGTCAGAATGTGTCTCGCTTGCAATGACATTAGTATTTTTGTTCGTACTGTCCACAGAATTTTCATTGGTTAGAATCGCAGATGACGAAAAATCTTGCAATGGCATTGTCAATTGTTCAAGAATACTGGTAGACAAATCACAACGAGACCGCATAGATTCTTTTATAGACTGCTGAGAAGATTCCTTTTCTTTTCCACCTGATGAAATTGTTGCATGAGGCGGTAATTTTGAATTTTTTATTACTGAAATAAGAGCAATCTCTTCTACAGATGTAAGTAAAGACTGTCCTGTGCATAGCGCACGTATCGGGAGTAACAGTTGCTTCGTAGTTAAAACCGTCGATGCAGTTTCTCCAGATTGTGTTTGTTGTTGTGGCAACTTGTCCACAAGATACGCAAGCAGCACTTTGCATGCTTGACAAACAATAGGTATTTGACTTTTAGCAACTGAAAAGAATATTTTGTAAGATTTAGTATATATTTATAACCCTATATACCTGACAAAATATATATATAAACAAGCCTATATAATGAAAAACTTTAAAATTTTTTGAATTATTTTGGTATTCCAGGATACCTGAATAGTTTCAGAAATATATAAAGTGAGTTAGAGAGAATAAGGAACAAAAGATAAAAAAAAAATATTTAGATAAATCTATTTAAATCTTATCTAAAATATTTAAAACTATTTTGTCTAAATTATTCAAATACTTTACTAGATAAATATTTTTTACTCATTAGCTATTAGCTAAACATTATACCTAAAAAAACCTAAAATCTTTTCTAAGTACTTTCTTCAAATACCTAAAAAATATTTTATAGTTACGTCCGCTTTCTTATGTCTCTTATGATAATCATGGAATAATGGGACAATTGTAAGCATACCAAAATTTTATAAATAAATGCGTATAAAATAATTTTTGGTACAGTCATTCGCAAGCAATGCGCGATGTTACTTACATGTATTTGCGCAACCACTAATACAATCTGCTGACAAGGCAGCGACCGCCGTGTAAAAAGTATCGTATTGATCCTCGTGAGAGACAAATTTGTTTTCGCTGTAAAATAACAGAAGGAAAAGAATGGATACTGTTGCCAAATGGAATAAAAGATCGGATGAATTCGATCCGCGATGACAGGCGGACATCCATTTCTGTTCCGCTAAGGGGAAACATGCTCTTTTGGGTCGAAAAGAGCGTGGTTTAATGCGATTGCTGAACTACGACAAATTATATTTACCTTTTAATGATGCTCTTTATGAGATCGATAACATCGTTTTTATTAAACGAACGCGGCGGTGTTCCCAATATCGGCCTCATTACCGAGGCCCACTCATCATGACCACCACTCTTCGCCGCCATTTTTGATATTGAACTTAAGCTAGAAATTTCGTTAAGTTTCGTTCTCGTCTGATCATAAGGCCGCGTTCACACCATGACAGAAAAGCAACAGCCAATTAGAACTCGCGTTGATAGGATCGAAATAAGACTGTACATTGAAAATTGAGGTTGAAAATTGAAATTTGACTAATAAGGACAAAGGAATTTTAATTCCTATTGTTTTGTTCAAATTTTAATCTTCAATCTCATCTTCTTTGCCGGTTTCACCAACGCCGATCAAGTTTAATCGTGATTAACTGTCACAATTGGTTGATTCTACTAAACAGCAAATTGGTCAGTCAACGGCTGATTAAGCTGGCGTGGGTAAAATTGGCCCTTTAATGTTTAATTTGATTCTTCTAGCCTTATCAGCGCGAGTTTCGCAATTGGCTGCTGCCAAGAGGTAAACTGCTGAGTGCTGACCAAAATCCTGTACACCATACCTAGTAATTTCTAATTTGCAAATATTGCCAAATTTGGCATTACCTAATGCTCAGTAATGTTCACTAATGCCTTCTAATGTCCCAATAATGCCCTAGTAGAGTCCACTAATGCCTATAAGCCTGAATCATACGAGCGCTTTGACACAGAGCATTGATTGGTGAAAAGTTAGTTATAGGAGTAAATTTTATCTCCATCATCCATTGTTTACCAATCAGCGTTCGGTGTCAAAGCGCTGTTGCCCGTATGAGGATTCAGGCTTATAAACATTAGCAGGTATTACTAGGGCATTATTGGGACATTATTATTAGGGCATTATTAGGGCATTAGAAGGCATTAGTGAGCATTACTGAGCATTAGGTAATATGAGGATACAGGCTAAAGCCTTCTGTCCATCAGATATTGGACAGAGAAAAAATTAACAAATCACATTTGAACAATTTGATCACACATGGCCATTGCAATTGGTCAATTTTTTCTTCATCCGAGATTTCGGACCGATTTCTAGCATCGTGGACACAAGGCTTAATGCCCACTAATGCCCCAATAATGCCCAGGAATGTCCAGTAATGCCTCTCAATGTGTACACCGTAATGGTCTCAGCGATTTACTCCTAGGCTACTGCTTTTCGTTATGGTATGAACAGTAAACGCGCCTTATGATGAGACGAAAACTTAACGAAACTTTTTCAGTACCAAAAATGACAGAATACACCAATAACAGCGGCGTACACTTAATTAAGTCACCTGAAAACGCCCAATCATTTAATCACTATTTATCATTTAATTACTATTTATCGTTGCTTAAGTCCGGATCTACAATAGTTCTTTTAAGCCTTAAGCCACAAGAAACTGACCAATTACAATCCAATGCGAGAAGATTAATTGATTGATTATAATTCATCCATTTCTTATGGGTTAAGGCTTAAAAACCTATTGCAGATTCGGATTAATTAAAAGACAATTAAGGCTGCGTTTAGCAGAAATGCAGTAGTTTCTTCCAACATAGATTAATCATGATTTAAAACCGGTGGCATATAGGTGTGTTCCAAAACTCGATTCTGTCATCCAAGTATGTATATATTTTTTATCCTTGTTGAATATTCGGTGAATAACAAGGAGTGTCTTCCAACAAGGATGAATAATCCAATTGGATGAATAATAAGTATACCATGGATGAAACACTAGATAAAACGATACACGGGGGTACTCGAGTGATATTTCAGAACGCAGAACCATAAAGGTTCAATGGTTCCTCCCCATTCCTCCCACCATGCTTTCAACCCATTTTTCATGATACGTCCAACAGCTGATATCAGTCATATCATTATCAACCAATATTTGCCGGATGTTAATCACTGTAGAAAGATCATACGTTCAATCATGTCGCCCTGCATATCCCCTACTGTACGTTTACGGATGTGTTTAATGGAGGAAACATTGTTGCAGATAATATGACAAAAGAATCAATCGCTGGCAGTTAAACAAAAGTTCGTAGGGCTCTTGCGTAGGTTATGCAAGCCTCCTTATCTGTCAGGCCACGTACAGTAAAATGGATAAGCCCATGTATTTATGGAGAGGCGCCGACAAATTGTCCTTCACGTTCGGCGACAAACCGAACGGTGTCATTTGCAAGCTCATCACTGTCAAGGATCATATTTTTGCAGTGACCACGACCAACAATCTCTACCACGGGGAAGTGTCGTTTCGCGATGGCGCCTCTCCGACGCTCGTTTTTAAACGGGCCCAATTCGACGTCGTTGACCTAGCATCCAATTCCGAACATTTGTTCATTGTCAACACTAATGGGCATGTTTTGAAAGTAAATCCTCAGGACATGAGTGTTGTAGACTCAATAATTCTCAAGGAAGAAGTAAAATATTGTAGCCATGGGTATGTACACATATTGGAAGATAGACTTCTTCCACAATTATATATTTATATAAACCTTTTTTTCTTTTAACTATTAATTATTATTTAATTCTCTTATATTTTTTTATTTATAATACATTTTTATTTATATATTACATATGTGGATATATAATTTAGACTATTGTCCACTTGATGCTTTTGAAATATTCTTTGATTGGTCAATTAAATGCTTCAAAATTGAAAACTACATTCTTATTTTTGTATATTTTTATATAGATACTCTGTTATTTATAATAGATATATGATATAAGATTTATTCTGATACACAAATAAATTTATTAAATTTATTGAATCTGTTGAATATTTACTGTGAGTGCTGTGATTATCATTATTAATAAGTATTTATATTTTTTTATTAGAAGACTATAGAAGACATTTTATTTTATTTACAGATATAAAGAAGAAAATGAAGTAGTAAAAGTGAAATTTATAGCAGTTAGCGATCAAGCAGCATTATTTGTCACAAACAGTGGACAATTGTGGGCTAGTGGCAATCAACCACAAATAGATGTAAATAGTACAGAACCAAAAAAAGTTAAATTTTTTGAAGGTAGGACAGTATCTGAGATTGCTTGTGGTTCTAATTTTAATGTGGCTGCTGTGAGGAAAACCACTAAACTTATGAAAGATGATACAGATAGTGAAAACGAGTTGGAAGAAGAAATCTTTGTTAATTCCTGTCCACAATGTCTTAATAATGTTATGTTAAGTCCTGGAAGTGTAACATCGTCAGACACATGTCTCACTGGTCTTCATGCACAGCAGTTTAGTGAAGATCGTTCGACAAATTCCATCAGTGCTTTGTCCACTACCAGTAAAGAACATATTTCTCTACCAGAAATGGACAAAAAAGAACAGCCAACTGAAATTATTGCAAATGGCGAGGAATGTCTAAATAATTTAACAGATTCTGACAAAGATGAAAAAAGAAATGTTATATTTATAAACACAGAGACTGCTCGACAATTTTTAACCAGACAACTGTCTTGGGTTTCGTCTTATGGAAGTGCCAAGGAAGACATACCCATGGAAAGTGTCGATCGATCAACAAGGTTAATAAAGCAAAATGTCTCAAATATGGCAAACTTAGTGTATGAAGGAGTTAAAAATGTGGGAGGTAAAGTTGTAACTTTATCTAGACATATGAGCGGTAGTTCTGATATTAATGAATCCAAAGCTGATAGCAATGAACACTTAGAAGAGCAAGGAGATACTTATATAAAACCTACTGCAACCAGTTTGGCACTGAGCTTGCGTTGTGAAGAATTTCCTTGGTCATCGAGTACTGGTTCCTCTGAACATGAATTATCCCAACATGGGTTGAATGAAAGGATTAATACATTATCCCGTACTGGTAGCAACATCCTGGCGACAGAACTTTGGACATGGGGTGATGTACAGTATGGACAATTGGGAACGGGAGACATTATTAAACGGCCAAGGCCAGTATTAGTAACAAAGCTTAGCCACACTGGTATCAGAAAGATATCTTGCGGTGCCTTTCATGTTCTTGCTTTAACACTAGACGGCAGAGTATTTGCATGGGGTCGTAACAACTTTAAACAGGTGACTTTGCACACTACAATAGATCAGAGCGCTCCTCAGCTGTTTACCACAAAATTATCTTCTAATGAAAGAGCTATTGATATGGCAGCTGGCAATTTTCACAGTTTAGTAATGATGCATCATGGTTTATATTTTATAGGACAATCGAGGTAATTAAAACATAAATGTTCTTCTTTAATTAATTACTTTATTTCTATTTACTTATAAATTTATATATTACAATTTTAGTAAAGTTGGCGATATGTTTCAACTTGATATACAAAGCAAAGATGAATCAAATAGTCCGAGAGAGATTTTCAGTTCTGGGCAATACAGTTGTTGTTCTGTGATAAATGAACCAGCAATAAACGTATCAGAAGATTTGATAAATGATCAGATCTTTTTGGAAGAAATGTTGACTGTTTACCAGAATCTCATCAAGCCATTTCAAAAGAAAAGCGGTGCGACCCAAGAAGCTAATGTATATGAAACAATGTGTCGTTGTTATGCAGAGTTGATGCACTTTAGTGTTTTAAATGTCATAAGTTTGTGGGATTATTTTAATCATATTGGAGAAGCGTACGAAGTTGCAATTGTTGCCAATATAGAGGAATTTACTACAGTATATAAATACTATTTGAATGCTATTTGCGATGTTATATCTCTCAGTGGTTTTATGCATATTGCAAAACTCATTGAAGTGCCACAAATAGTATCAAATTTATTTGTACATAATTTAAAAATTAGTGATGTAATAAAGCATAGCAATGAGATCGTTATAACAATGGCATTACAGCATCCTTTATGTAAATTAAATAGGTAAGTTTGTGTGTGTGCGTGTGTGTGTGTGTGTGTGTGTGTGTGTGTGTGTGTGTACAGATATAGTTTATATTACAACTATTATAATTTTGACTATAAATAATTTATTATTAAAATTTCTATAGAAAAATTCACATATAATATTTTATAAATTATAGATATAAGAATATGATTCATAGTTTAATAAAAAGCAATGGCACAAAAATGGGTGTAGAACGATTACAAGAGGCTCTTATAAAATGGGAGCAAGTACACGATGAACAAGATAAACGTCAAAAAGAAGCGGAAGCTACAAAATTGTTTTGGGAAAATTCTGGAAAGCTAGGAGAATCGCTTAGATCTCCCAATAGAAGGCTTATTCGAGAATCAAAAGCATATCCATTATCGATACTTAATTCTGGTAGATTTTCATCGCATTGGTTTGTTTTATTAACAGATATTTTCATACATGTTACGGGCACTACGCATACAATTCATCCCCTTCGAACATTATGGATAGAACTTCTACCAGACTCCGAAAATGTACAGGTATATAATTGTTAATTTAATCTATTATTAATTGTTAATTTAATCTATTATTTTGTATTTTATTAATAATGAAAACTAGAAGATGACAGCAGATGTAACTAAAAATAACTATTCATTTTTTTAGAATGCTATATCGGTTGTTACACCAGAGGATAATTTTGTATTATATACTCCTACTCCTTCCGAACGAAATGAATGGTTACATGCCATACAAAATACTATAAAATGCAATTTGCAACGAGTGATTGGAAATGTGCCTCCATTAGCACGATCAAGCTCATTCTCTTTCACAAAACATAATGTTTTTAAGGATGCAAAATATACTGGTTTGTAGGATTTTCACTAAAGAAACGTATATATACATTTGCACTAAGTCACGAATTTATAGGACGATGGTTGAATGGTAAACCACATGGTTCTGGGAAATTAATATGGTCAGATAGCCGTACATATGTAGGCCAATTTCATAAAGGTGTTATTCATGGTACTGGAAAAATGGAAATTCCAATGCAAGGTGTATATGAAGGCCAGTGGAAAGATGGTCAGCAAAATGGATATGGAACTATGAAGTAAGATTTATTTCATGAAAAATATATTTACGCGATTAACAGAATTTATTATTTTATAAAGCAATCAATGTGTATATGTATGTATAAATTTTTGATTCTAACTTCTTAATATTCATTCAGTCTACAAATTATTCATAGAAAATTAATCATACAAGAATATTTTAGGTATATCAATGGAGATTTTTATGAAGGATATTTTAAGGATGGATTACCTCATGGTCATGGTGTCAAAAAAGAAGGTCACTTTATGGCATCAATTGCCTCTGTTTACATTGGAGAATGGGCCGCTGGTGTTAAACAAGGTTATGGAATAATGGATGATATAATGACAGGTATAAATATGTACATAAATATGTACATTTATTGAGTTAAAAATAAACAACAAATGAAAAAATTCTAAAAAGAATATAAAGACAATAATTTATATAACTTTTTAATAATATCAAAATTATATGCATATTATTAATAATTTAATGATGTTATAGGTGAAAAATATCTTGGGTCATGGAGTAATGGTATGAAACATGGTAATGGTTTGATCGTAACACTTGATGGTATTTACTATGAAGGTGTTTTTACGCAAGATGTCTTGACGGTGATTATATATATTTGAACATTTTTTTATGTAAAATATTTTTTTAACGATGTAATTTATTAATTTATTTATTAATTATTATTTATTAAAGGGTCATGGAGTAATGGTATTTGAAGATGGCACACATTATGAAGGTGAATTTAAGTCCGCCGGAATATTTTGTGGAAAAGGTACATTAACATTCCGAAGTGGCGATAAATTAGAAGGTAATATGAATGGTGCATGGAATGAAGGTGTCAAAGTTATCGCCACATTGCATATGAATAAAGCTAGTGGAACTGCGCAACCTAATTCAAAACCAGTGTAAGTATAAATATAAATATATATATATATATATATATATATATATATATATCACTTATATACTATATTATTATAATATTAAATATTGATATAAAAATTGTTTAATAGTTATAATTAATAAGAATACTTTTTACATTATTCTCTTATTACATTATTATTGTTAGATCTTTTGGAAAACTATGTGTATCTCCGGATCAAAAATGGAAAGCAATATTTAAACAATGCTATCAACAACTTGGTGTATCTGAACCAGTCACCAAAAATTTTAATTACAATGAAAAATCTGTAGAAACGCAAAAAGTATGGCAAAATGTTGCTAGTATAATAACAAAATCTCATCAGAAAACATTGCAACGAAAAAAGCTTTCTACCAACACTTCAAATACAAAAGAAAGAAGTAGCGAAACTATTGATCAACTGGATAAGATACCAGGTTTTGGACGAGATAAACTCACTAGTCAGACTTACAATGAAGTTCACAAGTATTTAGTGAAAGCTTTTGAAAGCCCGCATCATCCATTGGGTGCTCTTTTAACAGAAATCGCTACGGTATACACAGCTACTTATGGTGGAGTAAGAGTACATCCATTATTACTTAGCCATGCAGTATCAGAGCTTCACAGTGTTACAGCAAGAATATATGAAATTGTACTCCTTTTATTTCCTGCTCTTCCACGTTGTGGCAAAGAATATATTCTTGAAACTGATAGTGAAGAAGAGTATGCATTGTAAAATTTATAAAAATTATATTTAAGATTATCTCAATTTAATAACGCACACACTTTCTAATTAAAAAATATTTACTTTTAGGCAAGTCATAAGCGCTGCCACGATACTTCATCCAATATTACTGCCACGTGTACATTCAGCACTTTTTGTATTATACGCCTTACATAATAAAAAGGAGGATGATGCATATTGGGAAAGATTGATGAAATGGAATAAGCAGCCTGATATAACTCTGATGGCCTTCCTTGAAATTGATCAGTAAGTAGTAAATTTTATATATATAATTATAAATAATAATAATAAATAATAATAATAATAAAATAAAATAATAAAATAAATTGTAAAATGCAGAGATACTTTACTTTATTATACTAATTAATTTATATTTAACTTTTATAATTATTTACATTTTCTTACAAAATTGCAGGAAATTTTGGAAAACTACAAATGTAATAAGTATTTCAGACAATTCCTTACCATATCAGCATGAACCATACTTCAGTGAGGCCATAGAAACTTTACAACAACTTAAAACGACTTTTTCACCTTTAGAAAAGCTACTAGTAGTCAGAAATACATTTGAACAAATGACACAAGTACGAATACATAAGCGATAATATTAATATTGCTATTTATGTAATGCGTTTAAATAAATTATTTATATTAAGACATTTCTCTCTATGTTTTTAACAATAGGCAGTACAAAAACAACTAGGATCTACATATTTATGGACGATGGACGAACTATTTCCGGTATTTAGTTTTGTTGTAGTCCGTGCTAGTGTATTACAGTTAGGAAGTGAAATACATTTTATCGAAGACTTCATGGAACCGTACTTGCAAAATGGAGAACTTGGCATTATGTTCACAACTCTTAAGGTCAGATATGATTATAATGTATAATATAAGAAAATAAGGATTATTTAATAAATTTAATTAATTATAGGCATGTTATTATCAAATATTACAAGAAAAAACGAACATGGGCGATTAATGCAGTGTTCCCACAAATATATGGTACAATAAAATGATCAATATATGTGAATAATCAATATATAGAACGTATATACATGAGAATAAAATTATACTCATGAAAACACAAAACAAAATAAAAATGGACATATAAAAAGTATGTATTTATATTATAATAAACAAAAGTGATAATTTGCATTTAAGATAAATAATATAGGCTTTGTCATGATTATGTAAAACCAAAATGTGATTTTTTATCTCAGATGAGATAAGAAATAACATATCAGTTTCGTTTTATCGTTATAAAGTGTATATAAGTTTACTATTGAAAAGTAATTACTTAATTTGATATTCTGCAAATAACGCTTACATATGAGTCATAGAAACTAAACTTCAGTACTTCCAGTTATCTGTTATTCAAGAATACCGCGCATTAAAAGCCATAGAAGTGCGTAGCTCAATATTGTGATAAGAAAAAAGTTACCTTTATATACTGTATATTTTTTCTTCTCTTCATTACAATATTAACTTATAGGAAGCTTTTTAATATCTACATATGATTGTTTATCATACTTCCTAATTTGTAAATACACTTTTCATACAAATTCTTTTTTGTACAATTTATACAGCATTATGCATGTTCATTTTAATATCACTTTTAAGAATTATTTATATTTATTTAAAATTAAAAAAGGAATTATATAATGTATTAATTTTAATTACCATTAAAAGCCATAAAAGTGCGTAGTTTAATATTGTGATAAGAAAAGTTAGTAATTATATTAATTTATATATTATACATATATATATTTTTTCTTCTCTACATTATAATGGTAACTTATAAAAAAGATCTTTTTAAGATCTGCATATGATTACTCATAATTTCTAATTTGTAAAGATATCATTTTTAATGGAAATTCTCTTTTATACTATTTTCGCACATCCATTCATTTTAATATCATATTTTCGAGATATATTTATAATTTAAAAATTAATTATATATATATACCATAAAACTAATAACTATTGTAATACAAATGAATGAGAAAGGAAATGAATAAGAGAGGAAATTGCTATTTATTAAATAATTCAAATTGTTTCTAATATAATTCATATAAAGAGGATATATTTCTATTCCGTAATTTGCAAAAATACATGCTAGATACAATAGAACATCTCTTTGTTAACAAATTCCATGTCTATAGTCCATTGATATATATGTAGTACTATAAGAGATGTAATATGTATATATATATATATTAATTAATTAATATTACATAATTAACAAATATATTAAAATTAACATTATAGCTTATTTAAGACATTTGCAATAATTTTAAAGACTTATTACTTTATTTATTTTAAATCATTTCATAGAATGTGTATATATCATATTAAGAAAGTTTTATTTACAGTTTATTTACAAACATTTAATTATGCTATTGTATGTGTTCCATAAATCTCTTCATTTTTATTTATATGTGATATTAGTTAAACAAAACATTTCCTAATAACTAGCATGTACCTGAAACATATTCTTTATGTTAATCCAAAGGAGCTCGCTTATTCCGATATTTATATTTATTATGAATGTTCATAATTATTTATTTTTCAAAAAAAATTATATAATATTACATCAAAAATTATATAATATTACATCAAAAGAATCATGTGATAATTAATTTTCTTTTGAATTACAGAAGATAGAATTACAGAAGATAGATGTTTCTAAAATGTTTCAAGTTTTTAATGTAAACTGTTGCTTATCCATATCTTAGTAAGATCAATTGCATTGGCTCGGATTAATATATTATGAATATACCTTAATTATTTTTAATATGCTATACACGTTTTATAATACGTCAAAGCCAAAATTAAATCAAAGTGTTAGCATCAAATAATATATGAGAATCCCATCAAGTTCTCATTTGCATTTAGTTACAATATGGAAGTACAATTATATTAGTCACAATTTGTAGAAGAAATTTTATTCTTCGGTATAGTAAACATTCCAAATATCCAAAAATAGTACATGGAATAGTTATTTATTTACATAATATTCAAAAAATAGTATAAATAATATGTGAAATATTAATATTATATATCATATTAATATTACAACAAATAAGATTATTGAATCGATATATATATATATATATATATATATATATAT
>Ga0157363_1000286_pt1 | contig 38522 bp, 33 predicted proteins | sample AttsexASBM1_FD_111477 | JGI IMG/M metagenome (GOLD analysis project Ga0157363, IMG submission 111477) | Fungus gardens microbial communities from leaf cutter ant in Ribeirão Preto, State of São Paulo, Brazil - Atta sexdens ASBM1 | ecosystem: Host-associated > Fungi > Mycelium > Unclassified ... | reverse complement strand
TGCCCGCCAGTGGCGTCAGGCCACTGATACTGAGCGGGCAATTACAGGAGATTTTGCCCGGGTTGCCGGCAAGGCCGATGCCGGTCTCTTTGCTTTATCCTGACAGGCGCAATGTGCCGCGCAGGGTCAGGGTGTTTATGGACTGGTTGGCCAGGACCGTGGCTGACTATCTCCGGCCATGAATCCTGTCGGTCACCGCACAAAAAAATCCCCGTCAGTGAACTGGCGGGGATTTTTATCATGTCTGCGAATTAATCGCGGGTCATTTTGTTCAGTAGTGGCGCTGAAAGTAGCATAATAACGGCAATCACCAGCGTGCTGATCCCAATTTGTTTAAATACATGCCCATAGACATGCAACGACATCAGCGGGTCAGTCACATTATCCGGGACTGCCATCAGCGCAGCAATTTTTCCGGCAATCACTGCGGCACCTGCGGTGGTCAGAAACCAGGAGCCCATGATAAAGCCCATCAGTCGTTGAGGGACCAGTTGGGCTACCATCGCCAGACCCAGCCCGGAGATCATCAGCTCACCGACACTTTGCAACGCATAGCTTAAAATCAGCCAGTTGATGGAAACAATACCTTGCTGGTTAGCATACATTGCACCCAGTGGCAGCACCAAAAACGCTGCTGAACACAGCAGCATGCCGATAGAAAATTTAAATGGCATGGGCAGCCGGTCACCCATTTTGTTATACAGCATGGCCAGTAACGGGCTGGCAACCATAATCCAGAAAGGATTCAGGGCCTGGAATTGCTCGGGTTCAAAAGTAATGCCAAAAATTTGATGCCCAACGTTACGGATAGCAAAGAAATTCAGCGAGGTTGGCATCTGCATATACAGAACAAAAAACACCACGGCTTCAAGCATCAGGATAAAGGCAACGATCATTTTGCGGCGTGCTGCACCCTGCAACGCGAAGGTTTCTTTGGCGAACAGCAGCACAATCGCAATAGCGATTACCCCTAACGCGATACGGGCAATGTGCTGATGGTGCAGTAGCCAGGTGGCAACAGCGACCAGTACCACAATACCGACCAGGGTGGCCAGCAGTTTACCTAAATGCAAAGGACGGAAGTCAGCCGCAGATCCCTGTTGCTTAACCACGGATTGCAAACTCAGGAAGTTGATAAGGGTAAAGACCAGTCCGACAACCGACAGTGAAAAAGCAACACTCCATCCGTATTTGCTGGCAAGCCAGGGAGTGAGCATCATAGAGAATAGTGAGCCGATGTTAATCGACATATAGAACATGGTGAAAGCACCATCCAGACGCGGATCATCTTTCTTGTAGCAGGTTGATAACAGCGAGGAAGGGTTGGCTTTAAACAGACCGCTACCGACGGCAATGGTTGCCATGCCAATATAGACCATGCTGACATTGTGACCTGAGTAAGCAATCATTGCATAGCCCAGCGCCAGAACAATGGTACCGAGGGTAATCACCCGCTTAGTCCCCAGAACTTTATCGCCGAGCCAGCCACCAATGGAGACAAGACCATAGACCAGGGCGCTAAATGAAGAGAACAGGGTGACAGACTCAGCTTCTGACATACCCAGTTGTCTGACCAGGTAGACGGCCATAATAGCCTGTAAACCGTAATAACCGAAACGCTCCCAGAGTTCGATGGTGAAGATCAGATAGAAGGCTTTCGGCTGCCTGAAGGCATTCAGGCTGGGCTGGGTTTCCGGATTGTTTGCAGTAGACACTTGTACCTCTGTGCTTTTTACCCTGTTTTACGGCAGGAATTAAGTGTGTGCCATGCGTCTGGTTGCGCATGATCGTCATTTTTTTCAGGCTGCGGGACGACAAAAGCAGACAACAAAAACAAAATAACTTTGACACCATATAATAGGTGGCGGGATGCATTATGCAGATTTTAAATTTGTTAATGATGTGATGTGTATGATTATATATCGAAAAAATCTCACTGCCTGTTTTAAAGAATAATGAATGTTGGCAGTGAATGCAATCACAGGGTATTTGAATTAAATTGCTATGCAATGCAATTAATTTAGTCTTTGATACTATGTGACTGTTGTTTATCTGGTTTTAAAGGTTATTAAACCGATAGTTGGCAGGATATAAGGAATGTTTGTTCGTAGCATATAAGGTCAACCCGCCGCTGAAAAAATAGCCATAAAAATCCCTGATAGTTTACGACTAAAATTAAGTGACTGTGCAACTCTATGATTTAACTTTGAAATAAACACAGATGCGCCGGATTGTGCATCTGTGCTAAAAGGCAGAAATAAAATGAGTTTTTTGGTGGGATTAATCAGTTTTTTCGCGGTATTCGCACAAATCTTCTATCAGACAGGAACCGCAGCGGGGCTTGCGGGCAATGCAGGTGTAACGTCCGTGTAAAATTAACCAGTGGTGACAGTCAACTTTGAATTCTGCAGGAACAACCTTGAGTAATTTTTGCTCAACCAGGTCAACATTTTTGCCGGGGGCGAAACCAGTCCGGTTTGATACCCGAAAAATATGAGTATCCACTGCAATGGTTGGCCAGCCAAAAGCAGTATTCAGGACCACATTAGCCGTTTTTCTGCCAACACCAGGCAACGCTTCTAAAGCTTCACGATTTTCCGGAACCTGACTTAAATGCTTGCTGACAAGGATCTGGCAGGTCCTGATGACATTCGCAGCCTTGCTGTTAAACAGGCCGATGGTTTTTATACATTCACGAACACCCTCTTCACCAAGCTCGAGCATTTTTTCTGGTGTCGGTGCTTTCGAAAACAGACCCACGGTCGCTTTGTTGACACTGGCATCTGTTGCCTGAGCTGACAACAGAACGGCTATCAGTAGTTCAAACGGAGAAGAAAAGTTGAGTTCAGTGGTCGGGTGCGGGTTATTCGCCCGTAACCGGCTTAGAATCTGATAACGTTTCTCCTTATTCACGACACTTTTCCGGCTGGCAGAGGCGCAGAAGCGGCCGAAGCACTCTGTGGCAAAGCAGAGGCAGCATTGGCTGCGGCAGCGGCCTTGCGTTCCGCGTGTTGCCGGGTGCGTTGATCAATAAGATATTTCAGAGCCAGCAGCATACCGAGGCCGATAAAGGCACCCGGTGGCAACATGGCCAGTAACATCGGAGAATCAAAGTGGAACACCTGAACCCGTAATACCTTAGCCCAGGGGCCAAGCAACTGATCGGCACCGTTAAAAATGGTGCCATTACCGATAATTTCGCGGATAGATCCCAGCGTTACCATGGCACAGGTCGCCCCCATCCCGATAGAGAAGCCATCCAGTGCAGAAAGCGCCAGATTAGATTTGGAGGCAACGGCTTCTGCACGGCCCACCACAATACAGTTAGTCACAATCAACGGGATAAAGATCCCGAGTGACTGATACAGGCTGTGAGCATAGGCACTAATCAACATCTGAACGCAGCTGACCACCGAGGCAATGATCATCACATAAATCGGAATTCGGATTTCCGTAGGCATCCAGCGTCGGGATAACGAAATAGCACTGTTAGTAATAGTCAGTACCAGGGTGGTTGCCAGCCCCAACCCCAGCGCATTGGTCGCAGTCGACGTAACGGCTAATAGCGGGCATAATCCCAGTAACTGGACCAGTGCGGAGTTATTTTTCCACAAGCCGCCAATCAATAGTTTTTTAGCTTCACTCATTGAGTTTCTCCACAATCAGGCAGCGATGACAGCTGCGATGGCAGTGTTTCGATATACAGGGTCGTGCGTTTTGTGGCATTCACTACCGCACGGGGGGTTATAGTCGCACCGGTAAACTGGTCGAAATCGCCACCGTCTTTTTTAACCGCAAAGTGTTTGTCATCAGCGCCATGTAACACCACCCCGGAAAAATGGGTGATCCAGTCCGAGATGCGCAATTCAATTTTATCGCCCAGCCCCGGCGTTTCGTGCTGTTCGACAACCCGTACACCGAGCACTTTGCCGTGGAAATCAGCGCCAACCAGCATTTGAATCGCACCGGAATAGCCGTCCGGCGCGGTGGTTTCCAGAGCGACAGCGACCGGTTTTCCATCTTTACGGGCCAGATACAGGTGGTGGGGGTCCATATTCCCCAGGGCCTTGTCCCGCACCACATAACATTCCTGTTGCAGCTTATTATTATACATCGACGGCGGAAGGACCTGGTCGAAGAGTGCTTTTTGTTCCAGCGCCATCTGATGTTCAACCGTGGGTTTGGTCGCCATATTAATCACAGCGGTCATCCCGGTGGTGACTGCGGCAAAGACGGCCAGAGTGACTCCGTTTTTTCGGATAGCATCGAGCATCGGTTATTCCTTACGATGGCCATACACCCGCGGTTGAGTGTAGTAATCAATTAACGGGACACAAATATTTGCCAGCAATACTGCGAAGGCGACACCATCCGGATAACCACCGAAACTCCGGATAAGCCAGGTCAGCATTCCAATTAATGCCCCATAGATTAGTCGGCCTTTATCGGTGGTAGAGGCCGAAATAGGGTCGGTAGCGATGAAGAACGCGCCAAGCATGGTACCCCCGGAGAACAGATGCATCATCGGAGATGCGAGGCTACCAGGGGACAACCACCAGCCAAGACAGGCGCAGAACGCCAGCGCAACCAGATAACTCACCGGGATCTGCCAGCGGATAGTCCGGGTCGCCAGCATAAACAGACCACCCGCCAGGAAGCCGACATTGATCCACTGCCAGCCTTGCCCGGCGATAATGCCATGAAAAATAGGCTGTTCCAGTAACTGTGCCGCACTATGGCCGGCGCGCAGACCGGTTTTAAATCCATCCAAAGGAGTTGCCTGGCTGATTCCATCCACGCCAATTTGCAGGGCCTGCATCGACAGGCCGCCACTGGTATGGGCCGTAAATATCATGCTCAGACTATCGGCTAAACCCGGCTTTACGGATTGCAAGGCCTCGGGTGGCAACCAGCTGGTCATCTGAACAGGAAACGAAATCAGTAATACGACATAACCCACCATGGCTGGGTTAAAGGGGTTCTGGCCCAGCCCGCCATACAGTTGTTTGGCGATAATAATGGCAAACGCGGTACCCAGTACAATAAGCCACCAGGGAGCCAGCGGGGGCAGGCTGACGCCAAGCAGCAGGGCGGTCAGTAGGGCGGAATTATCTGCCAGCACCGGTAACACCGGTTGGCGTCGCAGACGCAATACTAAGCCTTCCGCTATCCAGGCGGTCAGAGCGGCAAGGGCAACCTGAATCAGGTTACCGTAACCAAAGAAATACCATTGTGCTGCCAGACCAGGAATGGCTGCCAATAATACCAGGGTCATAATCCGGTTGGTACTGCGCCGGTTATGGGTATAAGGAGAACTTGCTATACGAAAAGCCATTTATTCCTCAGATGTCGTATTCTGCAACACAGGCGTCGCGGGGTGTCGTTTTTCTGAATGAGTTGCCGGAGTGACTATTGTGCTGACATTCTGGCCTGCTTTTTTGGCTTTGGCCCGTGCAATGGCCGCAGCCACCGCCGCTTTACGCGGATCCTGTTCGTTATCAACGGCAGCCGGTACCGGTTCACTCACCGAGTCGGTCTGAGCGGCTTTTTTGGCTTTGGCCCGGGCAATGGCCGCAGCCACCGCCGCTTTACGCGGATCCTGTTCGTTATCAACGGCAGCCGGTACCGGTTCACTCACCGGGTCGGTCTGAGCGGCTTTTTTGGCTTTGGCCCGGGCAATAGCCGCAGACACCGCCGCTTTACGCGGATCCTGTTCGCTATCAACGGCAGCCGGTACCGGTTCACTCACCGGGTCGGTCTGAGCGGCTTTCTCCGCCTGGCGTGCTCTGGCCTGAGCTTTTCTGGCTTCCCGCTGGGCAATAACCGCACTGTTGTCGGGGACTGCACCTGCTTTGACTTCGACTGCCTCACCCGCATCAGCAGATTTGGCTTTTACCCGGGCTATGGCTGCACTAATTTCATTCGATTCACTGGCAGAGACCCGACGTTTAGCTGCTGCATGTTTAGCTTCACGCGCCTGTTTTTCGCGTTCCAGACGCTGCTGGCGGGCTTCAAAACGAGCTTTAGCTTCCGCAGTACGCTGTGCTTCAAGATCAATTTGCTGCAACTCCGCCTTTTCCTGACGGTAATACTGTACCAGCGGAATGTTACTGGGGCAGACATAGGCACAGGCACCGCATTCAATGCAGTCATTCAGGTGATAAGCGCGGGCTTTATCATGATCGCCCCCCTGGCAATACCAGTACAGTTGTTGTGGCAATAACCCGGCTGGGCAAGCATCGGCACAGGCACTGCACCGGATACAGGACTGCTCTGATTCGTTATTGCCCATTTCTGAGGCGGAAGGTGCCAGTAGACAGTTAGTGATTTTCACCATCGGAACATCAAGAGATGGCAGGGTAAAGCCCATCAGTGGCCCTCCCATAATCACCAGTTGCTGCTCAGTGGCTGAAAATCCACCTTGTTGAAGCAGATGACTGACCGGGGTACCGATACGTCCCCACACGTTACGGGGACGGGCCATGGCTTCACCGGTCAGGGTGACGACTCGCTCAGTCAGGGGTTCTCCGTCAATGACCGCCCGTTTTACGGCAAACGCCGTACCTACGTTCTGCATCAGTACACCAATATCTGCAGATCGCCCACCGTGTGGGACTTCCAGACCGGTAAGAATCCGGGTCAGCTGTTTAGCACCTCCGGAAGGGTACTTGGTGGGGATCACGCGGACTATCAGGTCAGTGTCTTTTCCCAGCGACTGTTTCAGGCTGCGGATAGCTTCCGGTTTGTTATCCTCGATACCAATCAATACCTGGTCTGCACGAAGCAACCAGCCGAGTATCCGGCATCCGGTGAGAATTTCGTCGGCATAATCCTGCATCAGCCGGTCATCGGCGGTAATGTAGGGTTCGCATTCAGCAGCATTAATAATCAGGGTCTTAATCCCCTGTAATCCGCCATTCAGTTTGGTGGCTGTCGGGAACCCGGCACCACCCAGTCCGGCAACTCCCGCGTCGTGGATCAGTCGGATAATGTCACGACGGTCATGCTGCTGATAGTCTGCTACTGGCTGACGTTCAATCCATCGATCTTCACCATCAGGGCGAATAAAAATACAGGCTTCAGAAAGCCCGGAGGGGTGAGCGGTAATATGTGGAGCAATAGCCGTCACTGTTCCGGAGGTCGGAGCATGGACCGGTAACATCCGACCCCGGCCAAACGTCAACGGCTGACCACGCAGTACTTTATCGCCCGGCTGAACCAGGACTTCGCCTTCCTGGCCTAAGTGTTGCTTTAACGGAATAATAAACTGTGCCGGTAATGGCAGTTCTGCCAGCGGAGTACCGTTAGACTGGGTTTTCATCTCCGGCGGGTGAATGCCCCCTTTGAAGTCCCAAATCTTTTCGCTACGAAAACGAGAAAACAGATTAAGCATGATGTTCTACCGGAATAACACGGACAGGAATGGTGTTTAAATCCCATTTCCAGTTAGCGGTGGTGGTTGCCACGGGGCGCATTTCTATGCAGTCCGTCGGGCAGGGGGCGACACATAAATCACAGCCTGTGCACAAATCCGTCAGCACAGTGTGCATCGCCCGGGTGGAACCGACAATTGCATCTACCGGACAGGCCTGAATACACTTGGTACAGCCAATACAGTTCGCTTCGTCTATCCAGGCAACCTTGCGTTCAGGGGCTTTAGCTTCTTCATCGCCGTCAATAGGCTGCGGTTCCACATTCAGCAGTGCTGCCAGTTTCAGCATGGTCTGTTCACCGCCTGGTGCACATTTATTGATCATTTCACCATGATTACCCACCGCATCAGCATAAGGACGGCAGCCCGGGTAACCACATTGCCCACACTGGCTTTGGGGCAGTAATTCATCTATTTGTTCAACAATCGGGTCTTCTTCAACTTTAAAACGGCGTGAAGCGTAGCCCAGCAGAGCGCCAAACACCAGGCCGAGAATACTTAGTGAAACAATAGCAATCCAGATAGCGGTCATCAGAATTTCACCAGCCCCGTAAAGCCCATAAATGCCAGCGCCATCAGGCCTGCAGTCACCAATGCAATGGATGAACCTTTAAACGGGGCCGGGACATTCGCCAACACCAGACGTTCGCGGATACCGGCAAACAGTACCATGACCAGAGAGAACCCGAGCGAGGCGCTGAATCCAAACAGTGCAGCCTGCAGAAAGGTCTGTTTCAGGTTAACACTGAGTAGTGGCACACCCAGCACCGCGCAGTTAGTGGTAATCAGTGGCAGGAAGATACCGAGCAACCGATACAGCGACGGGCTGGTTTTGCGTACGACCATCTCGGTAAACTGAACCGTCACGGCGATCACCAGGATATACGCCATGGTTCTCAGATAGACAAGATCCAGCGGCACCAGGATAAGGTGATTCACCAGCCACGCACAGATGGAAGCCAGTGTGATTACAAATGTGGTTGCCAGACCCATCCCGATAGCGGTTTCCAGCTTTTTGGAAACACCCATGAAAGGGCAGAGGCCTAGAAACTTTACCAGCACAAAGTTATTTACTAATACTGTGCCAACAAAGAGTAATAGATAGTCAGTCATTGTCATGCCATGGGGGTTGAAAGGTCGTATTATCAGGGATTAGACCCTGCATAACAACCATGCCGGTTTTTTTGTCGCGGGGTTTCGCACTCAGAATTAAATTTGATGGACGGAAAATGGTCAGGATGGCTGAAAACCGGCCAGTCAGTCAGAACTCTCAACTGTAACTGCGGCCGGTCATTCCGGTTAACCGCTGACTTTCTGGCGTAAGGCCTGTTTTTCGGCCTGGCTGAGAAACGCCATGTACAAACCGTTTTCCTGTGCCTGATGAATTTCATCGGCAGTCAGCCCGGCGGCAGGGGCGGCAACCAGGTATTCATAAGGTAACTCTATGCCCTGAACCGCGGGGTCATCGGTATTCAGACTGGCCATCACGCCATGTTGAAGAAATCGTTTCAGTGGATGAGCCTGTAACGATGACACGGTACTGGTCTGAATATTTGAAGTCAGGCAAGATTCAATCCCAATACCGTATTCCGCCATATAATCCATTAGCGCCGGATCTTCGATAGCTTTAACACCATGTCCAATACGTTCTGCACCCAGTTCACGAATAGCCTGCCAGATACTCTCCGGACCAGCCGCTTCGCCGGCATGGACGGTTACCCGAAAACCGGCATCCCGGGCTTTATTGAAATGACTCAGGAACTGGCTGCCAGGGAAACCCAGTTCATCACCGGCCAGATCGACCGCAGTGATGTTATCACGGTGTTCCAGTAATGCGTCCAGTTCCTGCAGGCAGGCAGACTCACCAAAAGTCCGGCTCATAATACCAATCAGATTCACTTTCACGTCGTACTTCCCGCATCCCTGGCGAACACCTTCAATCACGGCTTCTACAACCCCGGCGACGGGTAACTGATGTGTCATGGCCATATAACCCGGGGAGAATCGTAATTCAGCATAGTGAATACCCGCCGCCGCAAGATCGGCAACATTTTCCAGTGCAACACGCCGGCAGGCGTCCAGCGACCCCAGAACTTTAACCCCCCAGTCCAGTTTCTGCAAAAAGCTGACCAGGTCTGGCTCAGTTGTCATGACCTGTACATGCGGCAGCAGAGAAGAAAGATCACTGGCCGGCAGGGCAATATTAAATTCTCTGCCCAGCTCAAGAATGGTCTGTGCACGGATATTACCGTCGAGGTGCCGGTGGAGGTCAGTAAGGGGGAAAGTGGTATTGATCATCGCGCACTCATTAATTCTAAAAAAAGTGCGTAACAGTATAAAAATATCCTGGGGTAAAACACCAGTATTTTACCCGTCATTAGGACCTTATAAATGGCCAGGTGGATGATTAAACTGATTTTTTATTTTTTATAACCTTTATAACGTTAGGGTTTTTACGATTAACAAATTCGATTGAATGGATAAATGTTTCGCAATATGATGTACGAAGTCAAACGGGAGTCAGCAAAATGTTAACAGATTATCTAAAAATTGAAGAAGGTGACCAGCTTAAGCATGCTCACCGCGTACAGCATAAAAATCGTGGTCAGGAAGAAGTAAATCAGTGGATTATTGTCGGAAGAGATGGTCAGCATAAAGGCACTGTAGATCTTTCTGATAAACTGAATTGTCGTCGTTCATACTCAGCAAATTACCGGGTCACTCAGCGCGACCAGCATGGGCGGATTGTGGTTGATCGTTTAACCGACAGTTTGTAATTTTGCCTGGATTGTCTTTAACACTAGCATTCCCCGGGTATCTGCGCCCGTTGTCTGGTTTCAGAGCTAAAACGCAATACTGAAGATTAACAATAAACTTTTACACTGTATTGCCAGAATCCGCAGGACGCAGTTGCCGGAATAAGCGAACCTTCAGGGGTTCGTTTTTTTTTGCAGTCATCCAGATTAAAAGGGCGCTGCAAAGCAGCGCCCCTGGCATGGCGGTGACAGGCGATTACTGAGTTCCTTCACCTTGCAATAGCGGGATATATTGTTGGATAAACTGGTCGAGTGGGATTTTATCGCCGTTTACCGATACATCACCCTGTGCGTAATGCACTTCACTGACGATATCCTGATCGTTAACTTTAGTCAGACGGAACATCTGACCCATCGCCGCCAGACCTTTAATCTGCTGCTCAGCAGATTTTTGCGCATCCTCTGCACTGTAACCCTGAGTCTGAGCGATTACCGATACCAGTTGCTGCGCCATCGGCATATTGATTGACAGAGTCGCGTTAAAATCTTTCATATAACTGTCAGCCACCTGACCCAAAGACTGCGGCGCCGTGGTCACGGTTGACGGATCATTAAAATCAGCTTTCAGAGAAAAACTGCTTTCGCCTTTGCTGTTCTTCAGGGTGAGTGAATCGACAGAGATCACCGGAGCGCCTTTAAGTAACAGTGGCAGGTTCTGCAATATGGCTGCATTAACAGACTGTTGCATCTGTTGCGGGTCCTGTTGGCTACCTGAGGCTACCTCAGCGAGGTTCTGTTTTACCACCTGGTTGTAATTGTCATAAAACTGTTTTACTGACAGGGTATCAAAATTGCTTAATGTGACAGATAACGCCGCGCTGCCAAGGGATTGCTGTTTCAGTTGCAGATCATCCACGTTATAGCTGAGCTTGCCGTCGGTTTTACCTTGTTTGTCATCAAATGTAGTATCGATAGTCGCCCCTTTCAGTGACACGGCAGGTTGGGCATTGACTTTGGTATCCAGTGACGTCAGCGTCATCTTCTGACTACCCAGACGTAATCCTTCGGCGGTCAGGTGAGTATCACCGGAGAAATTCAGCCCGTTCAGGGCCATTTCAACAGGAAGTTTCTGGTCATTGGTAAAATTCAGCAGCAGATTACCAATCACCGCATTAAAAGTGATGTGGTTCTGTTCACCATCAGCCGCGATATCAATCACCGACGGCTGGCTGGTCACTTTGCCGGTATCATCCGCATAATGCAGCGGCAGAATATTCAGCCGGGTATCGGTGGACTTACTGTAACCCAGTCGGGTATCTGCGGTGACAGGTGACTGCCCACCGGAAAGATCAAACAGACCTTTCAACGTATCATTATTCACCAGTTCAGAGTGTACAGAAGCCGCGGCTGGCAGCAGATTAAATCGTTTCAGTTGTGACAGCGGAAACGGACCATGATCGATAGTTTCATTCAGGATGACAGATTTACCCGGGGGCAACAGGCTGTCAGCAGTGGCGTCTGAAGAACCCTGCAATACCAGTTGTAAGTCTGAACTGAAGATATGGCGCTGGTAATTTTGTTTACTGAGTTGCAGGTGGCTGCCGGGATAATTTTTGGCAATCATCTGATTTGCCTGATCAATCATTTGATCAATATTCGATTCGACTTGTTTACCGGTGAACCATGACGCGCCGGTCCAGACTACACCCAGTGCAATAACTACACCCAGGGCAACATTGGCTTTTTTCATCTTTGAGTTGTCCTTGTATCTCTTATCAGTAACCGCCGGCAGTGTTCGGGCCGCAAGTACCGGCGAAGGCAGAGGTAACATTTGCCGGTCATTATCGTCTGTGCCGCCTGCCGTTGCTACAGACGGTTCAGTATTCACGGAAAAAACGTTAAACACCCAAAAGATAACACTGTTTTGTCAATAAACCGAACAGAAGATGGCAGGTATTTGCCATTATTTACGCAGAAAAAACTGTGCAGGGTGACAGAAAGGGTAGCTCGTAGGGTCAGGCAGAATTAAAAACGGTAAATGATGCTAAATGAGAATGCATTCCAGTTAGGGGCGGAGCATAATGTTAAAATATTGTATCATTTCAAAACGCCGGTCGCTGACCTATGCAGGTGACAGGTACCGGTCTGTTTATCACGACAATCGTCAGGAGAAAGTGAAATGGCAGTTCATCGTATCGAAAAGGATTCTATGGGGCCGATTGAAGTTCCGGCCGATAAACTGTGGGGGGCTCAGACCCAACGCTCGCTGGAGCATTTTCGAATTTCGACAGAAAAAATGCCGGTGGCACTGATAGACGCATTGGCCATTACCAAACGAGCGGCTGCAGTGGTAAATCAGCAACTGGGGTTGTTACCTGAACAGCGTAGCCAGGCCATTATCCAGGCCGCAGACGAAGTGCTGGACGGAAAACATGCCACCGAATTTCCTCTGGCCATCTGGCAAACCGGCTCAGGTACTCAGACCAATATGAATATGAATGAAGTACTGGCGAACCGTGCGAGTGAAATTCTTGGCGGAGAGCGCGGCATGCAGCGTCTGGTACATCCTAATGATGATGTTAACAAGAGCCAGAGTTCCAACGATGTTTTCCCGACCGCTATGCATGTCGCCGCCGTGATTGCTCTGCGTGAACACCTTATTCCACAACTTTATTCACTCAGCAGTGTACTGAGCGAAAAATCCCGGGCGTTTAACGACATTGTTAAAATTGGTCGTACTCATTTACAGGATGCAACGCCGCTGACACTGGGCCAGGAAATTTCTGGCTGGGTCGCCATGTTGCAGCATAACCTTCGCCATCTGGAGCAGAGCATTCCTCACCTGGCCGAGTTGGCGTTGGGGGGAACGGCGGTGGGTACCGGCCTGAATACTCATCCGGAATATGCAGTACGGGTTGCTGCCGAACTGGCAGATTACACCGGACAACCTTTTGTCACGGCACCGAATAAATTTGAAGCCCTGTCTGGATGTGATGCACTGGTTCATGCTCATGGTTCACTGAAAGGCCTTGCCGCATCACTGATGAAAATTGCCAATGACGTCCGCTGGCTGGCTTCTGGTCCTCGTTGTGGAATTGGTGAACTGTCGATTCCTGAAAATGAGCCAGGCAGTTCGATCATGCCAGGCAAAGTTAACCCGACTCAATGTGAAGCCCTGACCATGGTCTGTTGTCAGGTGATCGGCAATGACGTTGCAGTGAATATCGGCGGGGCTTCCGGTAATTTCGAGCTGAATGTCTACCGGCCAATGATTATCGATAACTTCCTGCAATCGGTAAGGCTGCTGTCTGATGGTATGGACAGCTTTAACCACCATTGTGCTGCGGGGATTGAACCCAATCGTCAACGGATCAGCCAGCTACTCAATGAGTCGTTGATGCTGGTGACGGCACTGAACACCCATATCGGTTACGATAAAGCCGCCGAAATTGCCAAAACCGCCCATAAACAGGGATTAACGCTGAAAGATGCTGCATTAAAACTGGGCTATCTGACCGCCGACCAGTTCGACCAATGGGTAAGGCCAGAGGATATGGTTGGCAGTATGAAACAGTAATTCAGTTTACCCGCAGGTTTAGGTTTCTCATAAGGCCTGCCATAGCCATAACCGGGGGATAATCAGACTCATGGGTCTGGCCTCAGGTTTGTAACGGTAATTGATATTCTGTTGATCATAATCAGACAGTTCGCCGGTGACCGGAATTTGGTTATCCGGACTGAAAAAAATTAACGGCGTCGGGCAGGGGAGCTGGCGCTGTTTTTTTTGCTGCGTATCCCATATCCGGGCGACGGGCTGAACCTTGACCGGACGTTTAATCTTTAATACAGCATCTGCCGGCAGGGCGGTAATCATCTCCAGTTCCTCGGTGACTTTCTCAGCCCATTGCTCGCGGGTCCAGGGGGCACGGGCCCGCCCGGCACTCAGGCTTTTCTCAAGCTGGCGACAGATGTCGTCACGACTCACATTCTTAATAATGTGTTTGTTGGCCCAGCCAAAATGGACCGACGCGGGTGCCGGTAACAGGGTCACTGAACGGTAGGCATTAAGGGTAATCAGACCGGGGAAATGCTGATGAACAAACGGAAACCGTGCTTCAGAAGAAAGTCCGGAGTCCCGGGTAATCAGTTTTTCCAGCAATTTTTTAAGCTGGTTAATTTCCTGAACCCACTCTTCAGCCTTCTGGAAACTGCCGGCATCCGCTTTCAGACATAGCATTCCTGGTAGCCGTACCGCCGAACGGGTACTGACAGTTTCTGACTGCTGCTGCATAAACAGCCGGCTGAAATGTTCGAGGGAGAGTTTCAGGGCGGCTTCTCCCGTAATCTGCCGGACAGATATCCGTTCCACAGCCTGTTGCTCATCCCCCTTCATCACCGGTGGCAGGGCGAAGACTCTGGCCGACAGTAACGGCAATTGCTGCAATTGTTGTGATAACTGGCCGAGAAGCCATTCCATTCGGTCAATGCATTCACGCATTTCAGAGACCAGAGTATAGCGCATACAATGCTCCTGGCAGACAAACTAGTTACAACATACTATATTCCGGTGACAATAAGCCAGTCCTGGCAACGGTGCAATATAATTTCTGGCAGCGGCTGTGGCTAATGCCGTGAATTGCCTGTCTGGCGGGTCAATCCTTTGTCAAATCAGCATGTTCCCGCGCTCAAAAAGATTTTATACTGTTACGGTAATGAAACAGGGCAGTCAGTGGGGTTGGACAATGAATACAGCAGTAATGTGCTTTGATATTGGCGGTTCTTTTATTAAAAGTGCGGTGATGACGGCTGATGATCACCTGCATCACACCGGCAGTCTGCCCATGCCGGTCAGCGACTGGGATGCCTTTGGCCGGGCGTTACAACAACTATTGAACGTGGCGGCTCCCTTACTGGAGAAGGATTCACCGGTTGCTATCTCCGCCGCCGGAGTGGTCGATAATGATACCGACCGGATTCTTGCCGGAAATATTCCTGCATTTAATGGCCATCGGGTCATGGCGGAATTATCCGCGCTGCTTAAGCGGCGGGTAGTGATTGCCAATGATGCCGACTGTTTCACGTTGGCAGAAGCCTGCCTCGGCAGCGGGCAGGGAACTTCTTTAGTTTTGGGGATTATTCTGGGAAGCGGCGTCGGTGGCGGACTGATATTTAAGCAACAAATTATCCGCGGCACCGGAGGCCTGACCGGAGAATGGGGACACGGACCTGTTACACGGACTGAATTCACCTGGCAGGGCCGGCAGATCCATCTGCCAAGATTAAATTGTGGCTGCGGACAGCAAGGTTGTCTGGACACACTTGGGGCAGCCCGCGGCCTGGAGCGAATCTGGCAACACTGTTTTTCAGAAACCAAAGACAGCCGTTCGATAATCGATGCGTGGCACAGTGAAGATCCCGCGGCACAGCAGGTCATCTGGTTATGGAGCCAACTGGTCAGTGATGTGCTTTCTGTGGTGGTGAATACCCTGGGGCCAGGTAAAGTTGTGGCCGGTGGTGGGTTGGCTTCGGATGCGAAGCTGATAGCGTTGCTGGACGGTGAGGTCAGGGCAAAAATACTCCGTCACTGCAATGCGCCGTTGATTGTGCCAGCCACCTGGCATCAGCAGGGCGGATTGATGGGTGCCGCCATGCTGGGACGAAACCCGGACTCATCAGTGTAAAATTTATCCGGCAACACTATTGATTCACTGAGTGGCGGAGGTGGGTAGTAAGAAAGATGAGAGGAGTTAACCTTACTTGCGGTCGGGGGTGGGGCTGGCTTCTCACTCCGGGGATTTTTTGTTAGGATATCGGGGTCAGATGTTGTTTGTTACCGGATTTTACCTCTCAGAGGAACGTAAATGTTAGATTATCGCTTTCCTACAGCACTACAGATGGTTCTCAGTGTTGCTATGGCAGAGCAACTGGGTAAACGCTCTACCAGTGCAATTCTTGCTCAGGGCCTGGAATCTAATCCCAGTTTAATCCGTAAACTGATGGTACCACTGACCCGTGACGGTATTATTGCAACGACTCTCGGTCGTACCGGATCGATTCACCTTGGTCGCCCAGCGGCGGGTATCTCATTACGTGATATTTACCTGGCCGTCACCGAAGAGAAAAAATTACTTAACTCTCGTCCGGACGTAAAAAAACCTTGCTGTATTGTCAGCGCGAATGTGTGCTGGTACTTCAAATCACTGGCCGAAGAGGCCGAACAGGCTTCCCTGAACGTGCTTGCGACCCGTTCAGTGGCTGATGCGCTGGCCGATATTACCGACAGAGCCGCTCAGCAAACCTCATCCACCGATGATACCGATGATACCGATGCGACCTGTGGAGAGATTTCTTCCGAACAGACAGGGCTCGCATAGTATAAAAGCCCGATGCTGGTGCTTCGGCACCAGCGCAAACCCCTTCTGAATTCTTCTTTTTTCCCCTGGATTCTCTGGTTCATTTTTGTCGTCAGTGTAATTCCCTACAACGGGTAAGGCATTTAATGTATCAATAATGTTTGCATTTAATCGAAAATTGGCGCAACATTTAATGCAACTGCAACAGATACTATTTCTTTTAGTCCGGATGGAGAGACCAATGAACAATGCCTTTTTCCATGATTTAATCAGCTGGATTGATAATCATATTGAGAGTCGCCTGAACCTTGATCTGGTGGCTGAGCGGGCAGGGTATTCTAAATGGCATTTACAACGTATGTTCAAAGAACATACCGGATATGCGCTGGGTGAGTACATCCGCAAGAAAAAACTGGAAAAATCTGCGGCCCGACTGACAACCACGGATGAACCTATCCTGAGTGTGGCTATCGCGATGGGTTTTGACTCACAGCAGTCGTTTAACCGCAGTTTTAAGCGTGAATTTGGTATGGCTCCGGGGACTTGGCGTCGTTCATCCGGTGATCCGGTACAGCCAACCCTGCACTGATAACCGAATTGTCTGATGGCCATAACTTATCTTATGGCCACCGGACAGACAGCTTGTTGTGATGCTTTTCGCCATTACCACCGCGCCGTAAACGGGTATTCCTTTCTGGGCCCGCAGGGAATAGTATGACGGTCCCTGATCCACACTGCCAGAAAGCCAAAAAACAGGTATAGTAAATTCGCTTATCTAAGGAATTTATTATGTCGAAAAAACTTTGGGGCGCGTTAATCATTGCCCTGATTGCCAGCTGGCTTGGAATTAAACCTTCACTCACTGGTTCTCACTACTCCAACGGACATTCTACCGGATATTCTTCCTCTGCCCCCCCACGTTCTTCCGGAACGAATCAATCCACTGCAGATATTACTGAGCTGACCTCTGCAGATCAGGTTGCCGCATGGATACACCAGCATCACCGTCTTCCGGACTTTTATCTGACCAAAGGAGAGGCTCGCAGAGAGGGGTGGAATCCGTCCCGTGCCAATTTGTGCGACGTGCTGCCGGGCAAGGCGATTGGTGGCGATCACTTCTCTAACCGTGAAGGCCGACTGCCTGATGCCAGCGGACGACGCTGGTTTGAGGCTGATGTAAACTATCAGTGCGGACACCGTAATGCAGATCGTTTGCTTTACTCTTCAGACGGGTTGGTTTTTCTGACCACCGATCATTACCGGACTTTCAAGAGGATCCCCTGAGATGCTGACTGTGGTTTTTGATTTCCGGAAAATTCATCAGGAGTCCCGTTTCTACCAGCAACTGCTGGAACAAACCAGTGGACCTGCCAGCTTTGGGTATAATCTCGATGCCCTGTGGGACTGGCTGACCGGCGGGATGGCGCTGCCAGCGGTGCTGGAGCTGAATCATCTGCCGGCCTTTCCTCAGGCCATGGTCCGGCGAATTTTGCCGGTATTAGTTCAGGCAGCCGAGGAGCTGCCGGGACAACTCTCCCTCAGTTTTGACGGAGAACCTCAACCGTCGGCGGAATGGCAGCAGTGGCTGACGGCACAGGAGACCGGTTCTGATCCAGGGACTCAGTCACGGTAATACGCCCGTCATCAGTCCAGTACGCCGGAAATTGCTGACCGTGAGTAGCCAGAGTGTTCAGTCTGATCCCGACAAGACTAATGGGTAATTTGTTCTGTTGGCTGTCGGTGACTTGCGTCACGACCGGCAGCCTGCTGAACTGGCCGTCGTTATCGGCCTGCCAGCACAAATTCACGGTGACTCCGTCATCGCATCCATGCTCAACCTGTTGTTGGGGTTCAATAAGCAGGGTAAACAATGGACTGGCAGGTAACTGGTCATCCTGGCTGGTGCGATAGCCCAGTGACAGCCTGAGTTGTAAAAATACGCTGAAAATGAAGCTGGCCCCCGCAGTAATGATGGGGGGGAGCTGCAACACAACCTGCGAGGCAGGTAACGATAAATCAGCGTTTATCAGCCCCAGCTCACAGATAATGTTTGCCGGTCGTAACTGTCCGGCCACAAGGTAGCGCGGATAAAACCGCTGGCTGCGGGTTAACTGGTGAATCAATGCACCTGTGAGTGCGCTGCATTTTCCGTCGGCCAGTTCGCCATCACGACAAAATGGCATACTTTCGCTGGCCGTCATGCCTCCCAGGGTAATGATATGGCTGTCCGGCAAGGGCGAATGACGGGTCAATAAACGGTGGATGGCAGGAAGCGCTGCACTTTTACCACTGATTAGCAGCACATCCGGGTGCAGGTCAGTGACGTTGTCACAAATCTTCTGCAGTAATTTCCCCGCTCTGAAGTTATTTGAGCTGAAAAAGGCATCGATATCCTGATGAGTGACAGACAGAGGCATCGCCAGTAGCTGACATTCAGCGTCAGAGCCTGAAATTTCCGCTACCCTTACCGAAAAGTAGTCAATGACCTGATATTCAGGAATTGCGGGTAACCAGTCGAGGGCGGTTCTCTGCGGGACGTCCTGATCATCACTGTCGGAAGCTGACTGCTGTGAAAATGCCAGAATGCTGATGGCTAACGGCCGGAAAAACTGACGGGCAAACTGCTGTCGCCATGGAGTGTCTCCCTCACAACTGGCACCCGGAGTGAATAACTGGCGGATAATGGCCCAACTCCGCTCAAATCCCTGGCGTGTCAGATGGTGCTCTAAGGCCGGCAGCAGGAAACTTTTAATCATGTCATACAGTAAATCCTCTCCTGCCAGCGGATAACCGGCCCGGTACAGCAGCCCGGGTCGCAATGCCACAGGAACCGGTGTTGCCGTGGCCACCGGCAGATAATCGGTGACCGACACATCCGTCGTGCCACCGCCGATATCAATCAGTGCAATCCGTAGCCCGTTGGGTGGAAGTCTGCCTTCTGGCCGTTGCCAGCGGTTCAGTAGGTGGGTGCAAGGGTCGCCGGTGACTGGCGTCCCGTATAGCTGCTGATAAAGCCAGGTCAGCTGACCGCAGCTGGCTTCATCAACATCGGCACGAACCCGGGGCAGTTGCCGCCAGTAATCAGTAACGGTACGCAGGCCTGAGGCATCGGTACTGTAGGTCATCGACTGCCTGATTAATTCCAGTGCCTGGCGAGTCAGCGTTAGTACTTTCTGTTTTTCCGCGGCACTCATGGCCGCCGGAAGAGTCATCACCACAGAATGAAGTTGCCGCGGAGCCGAATATTCAGGCATCAACTGGCGATGGTGATGGCTGTTCATCTGGCAAAAGGCCTGGCATATCAGCTCGCAAATCATAAACATCAGCAGGCTGCTGCGCGGATAACTGGCATGTAAAACCGGAAATTGCTGTTCCCGGGCCAGTTCGCACAGGGTTTCGGCCTGGTCATTAATCAGTAGGGTAAAAGCAGAGACGACCGCCGGAGCAGGTTCGTCATCACCGCTGGCGGGATAATACCAGCGCCTTGCTGGTGTAGTGTCATCCCACAGGTAACGACGTGGGCTGCTGACACCCTGCATTCCTTCACTGCGGTTAAGTTCCCGTGTCAGCCGCTCAGCCTCATCACCGGTTCTGACCATCGATGGCCAGAGAAACGCAGAGGAACGGCCACTGGCCACCGAACAGTCACGTATATCCAGAGGACAAGGGGCAAAGGCGACATTGCTGCTGAACAGTAAACTGCCTCCTTTGCCCGGCATCGATAAATCACGGAGCATTAACTCGCGACTGTGCAGCAGGGGGTTATCATCCGTCTGATGTTGTTCACTGATAATGCCACAACTGTGGCTATTACCCAGATCGAGAAACAGACTGACGCTGACAGGTTGAATAGTTTCATCAGTTGGTAACAGGGTAATTTCGTGACAGGGTAACGTACTGGCAATCACTTCCAACAAATTCAGGTAGTGAGCCTGATAAGTGAAACGAGCAGAAGTGGCTCTGTCGTCTGTCGCCTGACGACTGAAGGCCAAAGAAATCCAGTCATTGAGCCAGCGATGCTCCAGAAAAGAGGCAATTTGTATTGTCTGCCAACACGGTATAAAGCGTTGACCATCATCACAATCACTGTGATCTGGCTGTAAATGCCGGGTCTCAGTGCCACCGGTGGTGGTATCGAAAGCCAGTGTCAGTGTCCGGGGGCTATCGTCAGAAGTGCATGGAGAGATGAAGACCCTCGCCCAGTTATCAGGACCGCTGTCGCACAGTTCTTCCGGTGAAAGCCGCAGGAAGGGCACGGGTAACCAGTGGCCGGCATAAACTTCAAGACTGTCATACAGCGGATACTGATATTCAGGCCTGACAATTTCATCATCACCTTCACCGGCAGACGGCAGTCGAAACGATCCCGGCAACTTATCAGGCACGGCGTGTACCAGTGGCCCGCTGGCTTTACTGCGCACAAAGTAACGCAGCGGGTTGTCTGTTGTCTTTGCAATAGTCCAGTCGAGAAACTGGATGCCGCTGTTAGCCAGCAGTGAATAGCGTTGGTTTTTCAGGGTGGGATGCATCACCGGCCTCCTGCGGCAGAGAGTATGACTGTCTGGCCGGGAGGAACGGCATCGGCAGTCGTTGAACATTGAGTACCTGTGGCGCTCAGGGTGCAGTTAACGGGTGGCACACGGATGCGGCTGCCATCCTGACAGGACGCTGTGTAGCGGCTGCGGAGGGCCAGTGTTCCTGAAGGTAAAAATCCGCTGCGGCTGTCGGCTTTGCAATGTCCTTGCTTTGGAAGATCAAACCGTACTTCGCCTCGTCCTTGCTTAAAGCGGAACAGCAGTAGCTGTGAATTTCCCTCTGGGCCCGGGATAATCGCTCGCCAGTCACCATCCATCACTCTGACATCCCCCATTTTTACCGAGCTGGCAGACAGTTGCAGACGATGTTCCGCCGGGGGCGACTTCACTGCCGACGGTGGGGGGGACGCTGGCGGTAGCAGGGTCGATAGCTGTAGAGGTAACCGGATATCAGGCAGTATTTTACGTGACGTTGTCACCTTTATTTTCTCTACAGGCGTGGCGCTGACCTTGGTGGGGAGCTGCTGCGATGTATAAAGATAATCCCCGAAAAAATAGCCGGCGGTAATGACCAGTAAGGCTCCGACAATCAGGGCCGTCGCCAGCCAGAGTACTGTCTGTGGCGATTTTATCGTCTGTGCATCAGAGGGTAATCGCAGCTGGTTATCGGGTACCGGCATAAACAGAGATGATGGCTGCTGAGCAGACTCAGGATTATCCGCGGGAGGCAGCTGTGACGATAATGCAGCCAACGACCTTTCAGTAAGCTGACGACCGGAAAGATGGCAATCGGTAAGTCGGTAGCTCCAGAAAGTAATCACCGGTACATTGTTGATCAGGTAAATTGCCTCCTCCCCGGGAAAACTGGTCATCTTGTCCAGTAGCCGGGAAAAAAAGGCGCCGGCGGGAGTATGACTCGCCTGGCAATGTTCGGACAACTGTTCAATCGCAGTAAATGCCTGTTCCAGCACCAGTAAGGCCTGTTGTTTCTGCTGCACGTCTGCCTCAGTCCAGACGGTTATCTCGCCCCGGAGTGGGCTATACCACTGAAGATCATGCTGAGGATGAATACGCAGAGGAACAGCAAAACAATCGGCAATGTCGTTCATACCGCGCAGGCACAGCAGGGCATGGATCTGCTCACTGTAATCAGTCACCGGCAGCCCACGCACTCCCAGAGCCCGTAGCCCTGCCACAGTATGCCCGGTGAGAAATGTTTGTATCATCTGAAAGCCTCAAACCGAAAGCCGGCAGAAAGACCGGCGACCGGGAAGAGATACTACTCACAAGCAGGATTCCGATAACGACAAATTAACCGGCAAAACAGGTGGCTAACCCGTGGATAGTGGCCAGTAGCGAGCTGTTACAGAGAGAGGTGACATCAGCGTTTTGCTGCTACAGATATAGGTAGAATAACTGCCGTAGAGCCGGAAAGAGTTTCTCTGCGATCCGTCCGGCCGGGTTACATCGGCGAATCAGCAGGACGCTTACGACGGGGTAGCCTTGGGCGAATTTCACTGACAATAACCCCGGTGACTATCAGTGCGGCTCCAGTGATTGCCAGTCCCGGCAGTACATCGCCGGCTATCCGGCCAAATACACCCGCCCAGACCGGCTCACCGGCATAAATAATTGTGGCTTTGGTGGGGGATACTGACTTTTGAGCCCAGTTCATGGTGAGCTGAATAACAGCACTGGCCGCAGCAAGCGAGACACCACAGATAAACCAGTACCAGGAGAAGGCGGGTAACTGTTCGCCGGTCAGTGGCATCGAAGCGAACGAGAGAAGCCCCGCAGCAAACAACTGTACGACTGTCACGCGTCGAATATCTACCTGACCGGCAAATTTACTGATCAGAATAATCTCGCTGGCGATGGCCAGTGCACTAAATAAGGTCGCAATTTCCCCCCGGCTCAGGCTGGCTGTACCAGTTCCGGCACCGGATAACAATACCAGGCCGCTAAAGGCCAGTAATACCCCGAGCCAGCTCATCAGATGCGGGGCACGTTTAAGTATCAGCCATTGCAGCAGCGGAACCATAGGTACATAGAGTGCGGTGATAAACCCGGACAAACTTCCCGGGATAGTCTGTAAACCCCAGGTCTGTAAACCATACCCCAGGCATATGGCGGTACCTATCGCGACACCAGCAACAAACTCCCGCAAAGTTAGTCCTGGCAGATAACGGCGAAAAGCCAGCGCACTAAACAGACCTGCGATGACAAAGCGAAATCCGACAAAAAAGAACGGTGGTGCATATTCCACCGCAAGATGTACGGTAAGAAAAGTCCCGCCCCAGACCATCGTGACGATAATCAGGGCGATTTCCTGGCGGGAGATGTTAATTATGCCGTGTGAACGGTGTGCTAAATTGTTCATGCTTAAACAAAAACCTGTAAGGTGTGATTTTCGGGCGCTGTGCCACGACTGCCGGACTGAAACTGGTCAGCGATAATACCAGGTTGTCGCAGGCAGGAATACTGAATTACTGATGTTCCCGGGGAAAATACTCCTTCCCGGGTCAACGGAAATCATAGACTGACGCCCATCAGTCCTGCCTGCTGTGGTCTGTCGGCAGAGGATGAAGAGGTTAGGTGTTGCGTTGGCTGAGCAGCAAATGACAAAAAATACCGCCAACCATCCCCCAGAATGCAGAACCAATTCCAAACAGAGTCAGCCCGGACGCGGTGATCAGGAAAGTGACGATAGCGGTATCACGTTCGCCAGGATGCTCAAGGCTGCGTTGCAGGCTGACCGACAGAGTGGTCAGCAATGCCAGACCGGCAATAGTATGAATAAATACCGGCGGCAGGGCACTGAATAACAGGGCAATGGCTGCACCGAACACGCCGGTAATCAGATAAAAAATACCGGCAATTGCCGCGGCCATCCAACGTTTTTCCGGTTGTGGGTGAACATCTTCCCCCATACAAATCGCGGCAGTAATGGCTGCGATACACACCGAAAACCCACCGAACGGTGACAATAACAGGGCAACACCGCCGGTTGCGGTGGTCACCTTTGACACCGGGACGTCGTAGCCGTGAGCTTTGAGGGTGGCAATCCCCGGGGCATTTTGCGAGGCCATACTGACCAGAAAATAGGGGATCCCGACACCGAGTAACAGCGAAAGGTTGAATGACGGCGTGATAAACACCGGAGGTGACCAGGCCCAGTGAACTTCAGACAGTTGGCTGTTTCCCTGCCAGGCCACTATCAGTAAACCCGCCAGCAGAGTGTAAAATACTGCATAACGTGGCTGCAGACGTCTGGCCAGCAGATAACAGACGCACATCGTCAGGCAGAGTGGCAGATCCTGGCTCAGGCCGCTGAAGGCCTGCAAACCGAAATGCAACAGAATTCCGGCCAGCATAGCGGAGGCGATGGAAACCGGAATGTAACGCATCAGTCGGGCAAACAACCCGGTGATACCACAGATGACAATCAGCAGGTTAGTGAATACAAAAATACCTATGGTCTCGGGGAGGGTAGCTCCGGACAGACTGGTGGCCAGCATTGCTGCACCAGGCGTAGACCAGGCGGTCAGTACCGGCATGCGGTAACGTACGGAAAGCCAGAATGAGGTTATACCCATACCAAATCCTAGCATTCCCAGCCAGCTACCGGTAAGTTGCGTGTCTGCTCCTGCCGCACTGGCTGCCTGGAAGATAATGGCGGCAGAACTGGTATATCCGACCAGAACGGCCACCATGCCGGAAATGACCATGGGCAGTGTGATCTGCCGTATGTCGGAACGAAAAGACATCCGCTAAACTCCGCTGTAACAAATGGCGCACAACATAGCATCGTGCGTTATAACGTACAAGCGACACCGTTAGCATCTTATCATGGAGTATGTATGGAAACTGTCGAAGCATTTCTGGCGACAGCATTGAAAGAGATTCGTCAACAGCGGCAACTCAGTCTGGCGCAGTGTGCCGTGCAAACCGGAGTGAGTAAAACCATGCTGGGTCAGATAGAACGCTGCGAGTCCAGCCCGACGGTGGCGACGCTGTGGAAAATTGCCAGCGGGTTGGAATTACCCTTCTCGTGGTTTATTCCTGGGACGGCAGTGCCTGCCACGTCCCGGACGACCCCGGAGACTCAACAGATGCAGGCCCGGCCACTGTTGCCCTATGATCCGAAACTGGCGTTTGATCTGTTGGCGGTGACTCTGCCGGGAGGAGCATCCAGTCACTCTTCGCCCCATGTCGCCGGAGTGACTGAACAGGTGATAATAATTTCTGGTACATTATTGTTGGTCTGTGAAAATACTCAGCAACGGTTGTCGCCCGGTCAGGCATACCAGTTTGCCGGTGACCAGCCCCACAGCTATATCAACCCTGGCACGGAACTCTGTTGCTTTCACAGCCTGATACACTATCCACCTCCGCCCCAATCTGAGGTTGAGTAAACTGAGCCTGCCGCCGCATGGCCGACAGGGTATGGCGCATTAAAAACAGTGAATGATAATATTACCGCCTGTTTGCGGTGACTAAGAATCCGTTGGTTAACTAAGGAGATATCAATGTCCGTCACTCTGCTGGATGAAAATGTAGCGCTGATTGTGATCGATTTACAGAAAGGCATTGTTGCATTACCCCTGATGGACTCCCCACAGCAGGTGATACACCGGGCGGGAGAACTGATCAGTGCTTTCCGTAAACGTCAGAAACCGGTGGTCCTGGTGAATGTACAGGGAGGCGCACCTGGACGGAATGAGTTGCCAAAACACAACGCCGAACTGCCTTCTGACTGGAGTGATCTGATTGCTGAAGTGGTGCCACAGCCTGACGACTGGCGGGTGACTAAACGCAGTTGGGGCGCTTTTGCCCATACAACTCTGGATGAACAACTTCGTGCTGCCGGGGTGACACAGGTCGTTATCTGTGGCATTGCCACCAGTATTGGGGTGGAGTCTACCGCCCGTCAGGCTTATGAGCTGGGTTATAATGTCTGCCTGGTGACAGACGCCATGCTGGATCTGAATGCTGAAGCGCATCACAACAGCCTGACCCGGATTTTCCCACGACTCGGGGAATCGGCAACCACAGCTCAACTGCTGCAGTTGCTGGCGTGACCGGCATGCAGCAAACACAACCCGGGCCGCCGGGGGGAGTTCGTTGGCTGTTTTTAATGGTTTGTTCGGGAGTGGCCGTCGCCTTTCTTGAGTATTTCCATTTACCCGCCGCACTGCTACTGGGACCGATGTTTGCAGCGATTGTTTTCTCGGCAACCCGCCATCCGGTTCGGCTGCCAAAAACTGCGCAGCAACTCGCTCAGGCTGTGGTGGGAACAATGATTGCCCGGGCCATGCCGGCCAGTGTGTTTACTGAAATGCAACATAACTGGCCATTGTTTATCCTGAGTGTGGTGAGTGTTATTGCCGCCAGTACACTATTGGGCTGGCTACTGGCAAAGCTGAATGTGTTGCCGGGGAGTACTGCTTTGTGGGGGTCGTCACCCGGGGCGGCAACAGTGATGACGTTAATGGCGGGGGATTTTGGTGCGGATACCCGGCTGGTCGCGTTTATGCAATACCTGCGGGTGTTGATGGTGGCACTGCTGGCAACTCTGGTCAGTCACTATTTCAGCATCGGGGCGGGGCAGAAAATTCCGCCACTGGTGTTGTTTCCGGCCATTAATTATCCGGCATTTATAATGACGGTAGCGGTGATCCTGGCCTGTACTCTGCTGGCAAGAGTGGTTCGTATTCCTGCGGGACCCATGTTGATTAGCCTGATTGCTGGCTGCCTGCTGCAGAATTTCTGGGGTTTGAAGATAGAGCTGCCATTATGGTTTCTGGCACTGGCCTATGCCGTTATTGGCTGGAGCATTGGCCTACGTTTTACCGCGGATATCCTGCGTTATGCGCTACACGCGTTACCGGGGATTTTATTGTCAGTCAGTACATTGCTGGCAATATGCTGTGGTTTTGCATGGCTGCTGGTGCATTATGCCGGAATTGACCCGCTGACTGCGTACCTGGCGACCAGCCCCGGCGGTGCCGATTCGGTGGCGATAATCGCCTCCTCAACCCATGTCGATCAGCCTTTTGTCATGTCGATGCAAACCGGACGTTTTATTGTGGTACTGATTATGGGGCCTGCGATGTCACGACTGGTGGTGCGCTGGCTTTAGGGCAATCCCCGGACAGTTCAGCCTGTCCGGGGGATAGGGATTTAACGGAAGGCGTAACTCACGTTCAGCCCGACGCCATAGTTACGGCCGGGGGCTGGTTCGTAATACCGACCGTTACTCTCATCGACGATCACTGAACCGACATATTTCTTGTTAAACAGATTATCGACGGTCCCGGAAACATCCACCGTCCAGTTCTGTACCAGCCATTTATAGCCGGTATTCAGTGAGGTGATGGTATATGCCGGAGCATTGACCGTGTTCTGGTCATTGGCTTCAATATGGCTCATATAGCGGATATCTGCGCCAGCATACCAGCCCGCTTCCGGCGCATATTCCAGACCTGCATAGGCCATATTTTTGGCAATTCCCGGAATTCGCATACCGGTACAGTCAGCTTTGGTACAACTGTTGCTAAGATAACGGGCATCCAGCAGTGTCCAGGCCATTTTTAACTGCCAGTTTTCGGCAAACTGTTGCTCGAAGCCCAGTTCCAGACCACGGCGTCGGGTTTTCCCTGCATTGGTATAGGTAGCGCGACCATCGGTTGTTCCGGCAGAAACAATTTCATTTTTGGTGTCGGTCTGGAATACCGCAGCGGTCAGTAAACCGTAGCCAATGCGTTTTTTGGTACCCCATTCGATAGTTTTGTTGGTGGAGGGTTTCAGCCCCAGATTCAGACCTTTTTGACCATTCGGACGGTAGGACAACTCAGTGATAGTCGGCGTCTCGAAACCTTTACCGGCAGACAGATAGGTATTCCAGCTATCATCAATGGCATATTTTAGTGACGCTGCCGGCAGCCATTGGTGATATCGGGTACTGCCGCTGTCATCACCGTTCGACAGATAGTGATCATGGGAGGAGAAACTGACGCTGCTGTAACGCAATCCGGCATCCAGCGACCACTGATCCGAAAGCTGCCACGCCGTTTGCAGATACGGGTCCAGATTCCACATCTTGTTATTTTCGTTACGCCGCAGAGAGCCTTTTTCGCCGTAATCCTGGATGTCGGTGGAGGTCCCGGTGTAGTTGTTATAACCTTTACGCAGCTCCGTCATGGTTTCATAATCAAGCCCGCCGGTAATACTTAGCGGGATGCTGAACAAGGTATCGCGGTGCGTCCAGCGGGTATCAATACCCTGATAATGGCGGGTCAGGTCAATCACTCCGCCGGAATGATGGGCCGAAGCTGCCTGAACGGCTGCCGGTATGGACTGATACTGTACGGTGCTACGAATACCGGCGTAAGTCATGACACTCAGGTCATCATTATCACCAAACGCACGTACATAATGCAGTCCTGCCTGGGTCTGATCGACCGATTTACGCGCATTATACAGATCCACATTGGAAGCGACCTGTTTCGGATTGGCCTTCCACATATCAGAAGTCAGGCCGCCCGGGTCATAAGCATCGATATGCACGGTATTAAATAGCAGGGTCAGGGTGCTGGCATCGTCAATCCGCACACCCAGACGGGCATTGGCCAGGTTTTTCTCCGCACTGCTGTGGTTGCGGTAGCCGTGGGTGGTAAAACGCGATACCGAGGCCGTATAATCGACATCTCCCGCATGAGTGCCATCGCCGACCGAACCACTGGCTTTCATGCTGTTGCGCCAACTGCCATAACTCCCATACCAGCTACCTACCGAGACCGTGTCTGGCTTTTTCCCTTGCTGAGTGACGACATTAATCACCCCTCCGGAGCTGTTGCCATACAGAGCGGAGAATGGCCCGCGCAGTACATCGACGTGGTCAATGGTAGAGATGTCGATATTAGACGTCTGTCCCTGACCGTCCGGCATAGTCGCAGGAATACCGTCAACATAAATCCGCAGTCCACGAACACCGAAGGTTGAACGGGCGCCGAAGCCACGCACCGAGAGTTGCAGGTCCTGGGCGTAATTTTGTCGGTTAAGAATTTGCAGTCCCGGAATACCGGCCAGTCCTTCTGATAAATTGACCTGCGGTGCGGCCTGACGCATTTCGTCACCATAGGCCACACTGACCGCCGCCGGAGTGTCCAGTTCAGACAGCCCGCTGGTGGAAGGTGCGGCCGTGACAATCATGGTTGGTGATTGCGCCTGTTTCGGCTGAGTGATAGTGGTGGATGTCGTGGTCGCCGCAAAAACCCCTGCCGGTAATAAGACCGGTAGCATCAGCGTGGCTTTAAGCTGTGATAATTTAATAATTTTCATTAATGAAAGGCTCGCAAAAAGGTGTTGCGTAGCAGGAAAAAAATCCCCCTGAAGAGGGGGAATGCTACCTCTTTTTTTTACGCTTGTTAAAGTGTAATTGTTTTTACCTGATAAAAAGACCCCGGCTGAGCGAGCGTATTTTTGTATCATACTGAATTAACGAAGGTTAATAATTATCCTGCCGGGCGGAAGATCCTTATTAATAATAAAAAAATGGTTATATTAAGACACACTAATTATATGCATTTGCCGGACAAATTACCCGCAGGTAACATGTAATAAACATTTCCGGACAGTATCGGGAAATATTATCCATTAACGGAGGTCAAATGAGTCAACAACCGAAAGTATCCGTACTGGGACTGGGCGCCATGGGGCACGCATTTGCCGCAAACCTGCTTAAAAAAGGTTTCACTGTTCACGGATGGAACCGTAGCCCGGGCAAAGGGGACGATTTGCTCGCCAGTGGATTAATTCAGGCGGAAACAGTCAGCGAAGCCGTCAGTGACAGTGAAGTAGTGATCACGATGCTTTCTGATGGTGAAACCACATTATCTGTGGTCAAGCAGGCTGCTGCTGCACTGCCTGCTGAGGCTACCCTCTGCCAGATGGGGACCCTTGGGGTAGAAGCGACCCGGCAGATTCAGGAGTACCTGGCTGAGCACCGTCCGGATGTGTTACTGCTCGACGCGCCGGTCTCAGGCACTAAGGCGCCGGCGGAAAATGCCCAGATTACTATCTTTGCCAGTGGCGATCGTAGCCGTGCCGCCGCCGCGGAAACGGTATTTGCCGCTATCAGCAAAGGTACGCTGTGGTTGGGTGACACCGGGGCCGGTGCTAAAATGAAACTGGTGGTTAACAGCTGGCTGATTGGTTTAATGCAAAGTCTGGCCGAGAGTGAATTACTGGCTGAGTCATTCGGTTTTACGCCGGACGATCTCTGGCAGGCACTGGAAGGCGGGCCCCTGGCACCTGGCTATGCCAAAGTGAAACTACAGATGATAAGCAGCGGTGATTTTACCCCGCAGATGCAGCTGATCTGGGCACTTAAAGATGCCAGACTGGCGGTTGAAGCGGGTAATGCTCAGCAATTACCGGCCCTGAAAAACATCACTGAGCTGTGGCAACAGGCAGTGGATGATGGTTTCGGTGAGCAGGACCTGGCCGTGATTAGCCAGTTTCTGGCTAACCGCAGTAAATAACCACCGTCTGACGAGGCCGGTATCGGCTTCGTCATGGTCAGCAGCAAAATAATAGCGAATATCTATGTATATCGATGGTCACAATGATCTGCTGATGCAGTTATGGCTGAAACATCCTGACCAGCCGGAAGCGTTTTTTTTTGGTCACAATGAGGAAGGGCATCTGGATTTTCCGCGCATAAAACGCGGTCGGTTAGGGGCCGCCTTATTTGCCATCTTTGTTCCCCCCGAAAGCTACGTTGCTCAGCACTTCCCACACCGGTTACCCGCATTACAGGATAAAGAGCAGGTGATGTGGCAACAACTGGCTATCCTTGAAAGACTGGAAAGATTTTCCGCAGGCAGGGCGAAGATCTGCCGTACTGCGGTGGAACTGCAACAGTGTCTGCATCAGGATGTGCTGGGGATGGTTGCTCATATCGAAGGGGCCGATGCTCTGGATACTGACGGCGAGTTATTGCAGGCTTTTCAGCAAGCGGGGGTAAGGAGTTGCGGCCCGTTCTGGAATACCCCCAATGCGTTTGGTGAGGGGATCACCGGCAGTTTTCCAGGATCTCCGGACAGTGGGCCGGGGCTGACCCCCGAGGGCATCCGTTTCATTCAACAGTTGCAATCCCTGAAAATGTTAACTGATGTATCACATATGAATCAGCGGGCATTTTATGATACAGCCCATTACAGTCAGCAGCCACTGGTCGCCACCCATTCAAATGCCCATGTCCTTTGTCCACAGCCCCGGAATCTGACCGATGAGCAGCTGAAAGTCATTGCACAGAGTGGCGGGTTGGTTGGGGTTAATTTCGGTAATGCCTTTCTGCGATCCGATGGCAGAAGAGATGAAAACACGCCTTTGACAGAGATTACCCGGCATCTGTGCTATCTGATTGACACTGCCGGAGAAGACCATGTCGGGTTTGGTTCCGACTTTGATGGTACGGCGGTGCCGGCAACGCTGAAAGATGTCACCGGAATTCCCCTGATAGAACAAAGTCTTTATGATGAAGGGGTTAGCGAAAGGGTGATCCGAAAAGTGTGTCACGGAAACTGGTTACGAATTCTTAATCATTTTATGCAGTAATCTGTAAAACCGCCCATCTTTTCATTGACCTTGGTTTGACATTGGCGCAACATTTGTCTGCCTGAAGAGCAAATCACTGGCGGCTTATGCTGCCGAAGATAGCCATTTCAGCGGTTTTTACATCTTTTTATTTGCAACATTGAGGTCAACATTATGTGGAAAAAACCTGAATTTATCGATATGCGTCTGGGCATGGAAGTGACTCTGTACATTTCTAACCGTTAATTTTTTTCGGTTCCCCGATGGCCGCCAACTGGCGGCCGTTATCGTTAAGTCAAAGAGTAATCTATGTTTATCAAAGTGCTTGGCTCTGCTGCCGGCGGTGGTTTCCCGCAGTGGAACTGTAATTGCACCAATTGCAAAGGGCTGCGTGACGGTTCCCTGAACGCCCATGCCCGCACCCAGTCTTCAATAATTATCAGTGATAATGGTGAAGACTGGGTGTTATGTAACGCGTCCCCTGATATTTCACGACAGATCTTTCTTACCCCGGAACTGATTAAACATGATGTTCTGCGCGGTACCGCAATTGGCGATATTATTCTGACCGACAGTCAGATAGACCATACCACCGGTTTACTCAGCCTGCGTGAGGGGTGCCCACACCGGGTATGGTGTACGGACGAAGTTCATCAGGATTTAACCACGGGTTTTCCGGTGTTCCCGATGCTGAAGCACTGGAATGGTGGTTTACAGCACCATCCGGTCAGTCCGCTGCAACCCTTTCGTACGACGGTATGCCAAAACCTGCAGTTTACTGCCGTGCCTATTCTTAGCAATGCGCCGCCGTATTCCCCGTATCGTGATAAACCACTGCCCGGCCACAATGTGGCTTTGTTCGTCGAAAACAGTGCCAATGGCAAAACCTTGTTTTATGCCCCGGGGCTGGGTGAGCCAGATGAAGTGATTTTACCCTGGCTGAAAAAGGCAGATTGTCTGCTGATTGACGGAACGGTGTGGCAGGATGATGAGCTGCTCAGCACCGGCGTGGGTAAAAATACCGGCCGCGCCATGGGGCATCTGGCACTGTCTGAAGAGCAGGGGCTAATGAGCCTGCTGGCTACATTACCGGCCAGCCGAAAAATTCTTATTCATATCAACAACACCAATCCGATCCTCGACGAGGACTCAGTTCAGCGTCAGTTCCTGCAACAGCAGGGAATTGAGGTGAGCTTTGACGGAATGGCTATCCAGCTGCAGGATTAACCGATGATCATTACATCTACCCTGAGTCGTGAGCAGTTTGAACAAGCGTTGCGCGACAAAGGAGCGTATTATCACATTCATCATCCTTATCATATCGCGATGCATAACGGCGAAGCCACGCCGCAACAGATCCGTGGCTGGGTCGCAAACCGGTTTTATTATCAGACCAATATCCCATTAAAAGACGCAGCTATCATGGCTAACTGTCCGGATCCGGCGACCCGGCGTAAATGGGTGCAACGTATTCTTGACCATGACGGAGATGCCGAACATGAAGGCGGCATCGAAGCCTGGCTGCAACTGGGAGAAGCGGTGGGATTATCCCGCGAAGACCTGTTGTCTGATAAGCACGTATTACCGGGCGTGCGGTTCGCGGTAGATGCCTATGTCAATTTTGCGCGCCGCGCCTGTTGGGAAGAGGCCGCCTGTAGCTCTTTGACTGAGTTATTTGCCCCACAAATTCACCAGTCGAGGCTCGACAGCTGGCCACAACACTATCCGTGGATCCAGGAACAGGGATATTTCTACTTCCGTAGTCGTCTGAGTCAGGCGCGCCGCGATGTAGAACACGGACTGGAACTGGCACTGGATTATTTTGATACTGCGGCGAAGCAAAACCGGATGCTGGAAATATTGCAGTTCAAACTGGATATTCTCTGGACCATGCTGGATGCCATGACTATGGCCTATACTCTGGACAGACCTCCGTATCACACGGTGACAGATCAGCAGGTCTGGCACACAACCCGTCTGGTGTAATGATGAGTACTCAATCTTCTCCGGTGGTAAAATTTCGGCGCGGATACCGGCTACAGTGGGAAGCCGCGCAGGACTGTCATGTCATTCTCTATCCGGAAGGCATGGCGAAACTGAACGAAACTGCGGCAATGATCCTTGAACTGGTGGACGGTCAGCGAACGGTTTCTCAGATAATTACTGAACTAAATCAGCGTTTTCCCGAAGCCGGCGGGGTGGACGACGATGTCACTGATTTCCTGCAGGCGGCAGTAAAACAGAAATGGATAATGATGTATGAGTCTGAGTAAATCTGACATCAAGGCCCCTCTGTGGCTGCTGGCAGAACTGACTTATCGTTGTCCGTTACAATGTCCGTATTGTTCTAACCCGCTGGATTTCGCAAGACAGAAAGAGGAACTGACCACCGAACAGTGGCTGACAGTGTTCCGCCAGGCCCGGGAGATGGGCAGTGTTCAGTTGGGCTTCTCCGGCGGCGAACCTCTGGTGCGTAAAGATCTGGCGGAACTGATTGCCGGCGCCCGGGAGCTGGGCTTCTATACCAACCTGATCACCTCGGGTATCGGTCTGACCCGCGAAAAACTGGATACCTTTGCCGAGGCCGGACTGGACCATATTCAGATAAGCTTCCAGGCCAGTGATGAGACCCTGAATGCCGCGCTGGCCGGCTCAGAGAAGGCCTTCCATCAGAAGCTGGAAATGGCAAAGGCTATCAAAGCGCATGGCTATCCGATGGTGCTCAATTTTGTGTTACACCGTCACAATATTGATCAAATGGACCGGATTATCGAGCTGTGTATCCAGCTTGAAGCCGATGATGTTGAGCTGGCGACCTGTCAGTTCTATGGCTGGGCGCAACTTAACCGTGAAGGGCTGTTGCCCACCCGTGAACAGATAGCCAGAGCCGAAGCCGTGGTTCAGCGTTACCGTGAAAAAATGCAGGCAGAGGGTAATCTGACCAATCTGCTTTTCGTGACGCCAGACTACTACGAAGAACGACCCAAAGGCTGTATGGGCGGCTGGGGCGCTATCTTTATGAATGTCACCCCGGACGGTATGGCGTTGCCTTGCCATAGCGCCCGACAGTTGCCGATTGAGTTTCCGTCGGTGCTGGAGAATAGCCTGCAACATATCTGGTATCACTCCTTTGGTTTTAACCGCTATCGAGGCTACGACTGGATGCCGGAACCTTGCCGCTCCTGTGATGAGAAAGAGAAGGATTTTGGCGGGTGTCGTTGCCAGGCATTTATGCTGACCGGTAACGCCGATAACGCCGACCCGGTATGCAGTAAGTCTGCCCATCATGACAAAATCCTGCAGGCACGCCGCGAAGCGGATTGCAGTGAAGTTAAGGTCTCGCAGTTGCGTTTCCGTAATCAGAAAAACTCCAAAGTGATTTTTACTTCGCAGGGTTAACCGATGACGGAGCATGGCATTACCCGGGTTCTCAGTCAGGGATTGACGGTCCGTCTGATTGCCGCGCCGGACCTGCCGGCGGCTTCGGCGTGTCTCAGTACCCGGGCGGGCAGCTTTCATGAACCGGAACGCTGGCCCGGGCTCGCTCATTTACTGGAACACCTGCTATTTCAAAGTGGTCAGGGATTTCAGGGAGACGGGCGGCTGATGCCATGGATTTCTGCCCGTCAGGGCAGAGTCAATGCCACCACTGGTCTGAGTCAGACGCTCTTCTATTTCGATTGTCGGGTCGAGGATTTACAGGGGGGGCTGGCCCGGTTACTGGATATGGTTAATGCACCGGTATTCGCTGTGGATACGGCCGAACGTGAGACCCGCGTTATCGAGGCTGAGTACCAGTTACTGAGCCAGCAAGCCCGTACCCTGATGGGTGCTTTTTTCCATTCCCGTGTCAGCTCACCGACGGTTTACCACCGTTTTGTGGTCGGAAATCACCGTACACTGTCCGGTGATTTACCGGCGTTGTTGCAGGCATTGGATGATTTTTTCCGACAGCATTATCGGGCAGATAAGCTGACGCTGACGATACGAGCCCCTCTCACGCTGCCAGAACTGCAACAGATCCTGCAATCTCTGCCCGAACTGACGGTGCCGTCTCAGCCATCTCTGCCCGGGGATGTCGCTGCTGCAGATTTTCCTGTGGCTTCGCGGGCCCTATATCCCGGGCAGTTGCTGCAACTGCCCGGGGATGTCCATCATTGTCTGGAGATGGTGGTTGCCGACCCCGGGGGAAAACTGCTGGCAGCGGTTCCGCTGCTACAGGCACTATTTGAAGATGCAGCCCCCGGTTCGCTTCGTCACCACTGGACTGAGCAGGGGGTTTGTCGGGAAATGACCCTGGAAGTTATCAGTAGCGCCACAGGAACTCTTTGGCTGATGGTGCATCTGATACGTCCGGCATCGACGCCTCTGCCGGCGGGATGGCTGACGGCGGCATGGCAGCTCTGGCTGCAGCAAGTGACGGAATTATCCCCTGAACGGGTTGCTCACTATCAGCAACTGGCTCAACGTCAGTTCTGCTTACTGAGCCCGATGGAGCAAATCCGCAGAATAGTCAGCGGACAGGCTGTTTCAGATAAGCCTGTCTACCCGCTGGCACTGGCATTATTAGCGCAGCCTCCGAATGAATTACAGACCTGCGATCGATTGAACAGTGCTGTGCACAGTGCCTGTGGTTTTCCTTGTGTGACAGAAACCCAGACCCTGTCCGGTGATTGCGGCGTTTTACCGGACAACGGTTTTGTCTTTTATCCGCAGATGCTTGCGCCACCTGAAACAGCGACAGGCCATTCCGCCGCGATACCACAGGGATGGCGACATCTCAGGACAACGGGATCGCAGGTAGAGATAGTGATGCGTCCGGTGCAGGGCACGGTCCTGAGCGCGGCACAGGCCGCGCGCCTGGAACAAATTTTACAGCCAGTGTTCAGCCTCGCACGCCATTGCGGGGGAGAGGCCGCGATTACTTCCGTGCATGGGGTGAACTGGTTGACGGTGTCGGTGGCTCAAGCGACTGATGCCGAAACAGTGTGTCTCTGGCTGGCGAAACTCTGGCCGACAGACCTTGCTGTAAAATCCAGTGACCCACAGCAAATCCTGATTCGTCGTTTGATGGCGGAATTTCCGTCAATGCTGGCCTCTACAGCAGAATGCCCTGACTGGTCAGGTGCTATCCGGTGCAGCAATTTGGCGCTGTTTTCGAGGCTCAGTGAAATTTTACAGCAACGTCTCCCTGTACCGTCACCGATGCTGATACCGTCCGACACCGCCTGTCCGGTTCGCAGTCTGCACCAGCCAGAAAGTCACGGCGATAATGGCCTGCTGTTCTTTATGCCATTACCCGGCGAGACTGAAGGTGATGTTATGGCTGCCAAAGCGTTGGCAGCCCTCTACCAGCCTGCGTTCTATCACTGGCTGCGCGAAGAGCTTTCGGTGGGTTACGTGGTTTCCTGCCACTATCAGCAGTTTATCAATACTCCGGGGATACTGTGTGTGCTGCAGTCTCCGGGGTACGATTGCCAACAGCTGTCCCTCTGGTGTCAGCAATTTTTCAGCCGGATGACCCCACAGGTAGAACAACTGGCAGAGGCACCGCAAGTCAATGCACCTCAGCCATTACATCATCACCGGTCAATTCTGCGGGCGATGGAACAGATTGATCCGCTAATCCGCGCTGCGGCCTGCCCTGAACAGCAACAAACCCCGTCGGTTGTCCGGTTGCAACAACTGCACAACTACTGGGCTGCGCATACCGAAGAGGCGATACAACTCAGTTGCGGGCGCCCTGTGCAGTAAAAATCCACGGGTACGCCCTGACAGCCCTTATTCCGCCCAGAATTTTTTGCGGCTGGTCTTTCCAATGCCAGGGTTACAGGTATTGGTAGGATCAAGTTCACGCCAGTGCTGAGCATGCTCACAGGATGCGTGGTAAAGGTGCCCGACATTGTGTTCAGCCGGATAGCGGGCACCCCGTTGTTCAAGATAATCCATCACATCCTGTTTAAATTTCTTCGCGTCAACACCTGCTTTCAGGACATAGTCCTGATGATTGACGAAGCAGAAGAAGTGACCACAGCAGGAATCGGCCTGCACCTGGGCTGCCAGGTGCGGAGGCAGGTCAATACGCCAACGCGTGTCATTTCGGCGTAAGGCAACATCAAAAGCGATCAGCCGCTCATTGGTGTTGTACCCAAGATAGTCACAATAAGAGATAGTGCAGCCACCGACGGCAAAACGTACCAGAAACGCATCTGTGGCTTCCCGCTCATCACACAGAAAATATTCACCGGGGCGATGGCTGAAAAACTCTTCCAACAGGGCAGTCAGTTGTGCAGACTGGCGCTCTTCCACTTTGATCATCAGATGATGAACGAAGCGCTGGCGATAGGCCATAATCCGTGGGGCAACAAACGACGGGGTAATCTGATTGAAGCCCTGAATCAGCTTATCGACGAAATTATGCGGCAGCACCCGGGCGTGTTTAACCCGCACATCCCAGCGAGCTTTATTGGCCATCAGGCCGGGAATAGCCTGCGGGCCAAGTTTACGTATCGCCAGGAACATATGTTTGGCATAACGCAACGTCAGGTCAAAAGCTCCTGCATGGATATATTCGGCCTGCAGGGGGAGCTCTTCCATCTTTTCCAGCAGAAATTTACGCAGTTCTACCAGTTCGGTTTCGTCATTACTGCCGATATAGAAGGTTTTGGTGGCTTCACTGGCTTCAAAGGTGGGTAACCGTGCCGCAAATACTACCAGTTTACCGGCACACCCGGCACTGTCGTGTAAATAGCGGACATCGCCATTAAACCGTGCAGGAGAGGCTGATTCGGTATCGCGCAACTGTTCGGCGTAGTCATCCGCCCAGATTTTACCCTGCCAGTCA